>Ga0307511_10001070_pt1 | contig 29085 bp, 33 predicted proteins | sample 13_EM_MG_FD_200266 | JGI IMG/M metagenome (GOLD analysis project Ga0307511, IMG submission 200266) | Populus trichocarpa ectomycorrhiza microbial communities from riparian zone in the Pacific Northwest, United States - 13_EM | ecosystem: Host-associated > Plants > Roots > Unclassified | place...
AACAAACTTTGATCCCATCTTTGATCCGATCACAATTGCCAAATGGAGTCTGATAGTCACTGTTGGGCACATTGGAGGGGGGAAATAGGGCATGAATACTTCATCTCGGGGTGCAGGAGAGTTTCTTCGCCTCTCTGGGATGTTTTGTACCCTGAAGGGATGTGAGTGCCAGTCGTGGGGAAGGAATGCGGAAGCTGATCGGGGTTTGACAGGTCGATTTCCCAATTAGGCAGGTGGTGCTACCTGGTATTTGTTACGCTCAGCCAACGCTCAGCACTATTGTTGGTTTTCCCCTGAAGGAAACACTATAAATTACTGCATAGTGTGCTTAACCATGTAATTAACTCCTTTCCATAAATTTTTGGGGCCAGCAATGGGGCAGGCATGGGTCGATGGCGGTGGCTGGTATTCGACGATGGAGCGCTCTTTTCCTCTGAAGGAAACCCTATGAATTACTGCACGGTGTACCTACCCATGTAATTAACTCCTTGCTATAAATTTTTGGGGCCGAGAATGGGTGGATGGTGGTGGGTGGCATTCAATGATGGAGCCTTTCAAAACAAACATTGTGCCAAATATTGACCGTTCAGACGCTCCGCGTTTGTACAATGTGTCACAACAAATAAATATTGCCAATAGCACTGCTGGGGATGGTCACCGTTTTCTTGGAAAACAGAGTTAGAATTCATGTAAAGTATGTGTTTACCTCGTCACGTCTCGACTTGCCTGGGAGTCGCTGCAGTGGCTTCATCACAACAAACGACTAGGAGGGCGAAATTACACACATAATATATAATATTAGCATTATAATGAGAGTATATGATTTCAACAGTTTGGAATATATAATACATTATTGCAGTTGGTAACGGGGACTGGTCCAAAAAAAATAGAGTAATATATCTATGAAGCTCTCACAAGAGGCTTACATTCCAAATCAAAGTTTAGTGTACGCCCTCCCTCTTTAAATTGGCCACCGTTATCAAAAAAAACGCTATCGTCGGGTGCATATGCGTGAAACGAGACGTAGGCATGGCCGTTCGCACGAAATCCCCGAACCAGTAGGTGCTTTCTCTCGTCATCGCTTTCGTGCGGCGCGCCCCTACGCCAACATGAAGACGGTGAAAGAAAAGTGAAGGATTAACTCACATTACTACCCAAGCTTCTATCCCGCGTTCGCGTAAGGTGGCATGTCGCTCCAGTGCTCCGACGACGCAAGCGTGCGCGATTCCTCGATTGACCCCCCCTTTATTCCTGGACAGAAGAAGGATACGTGGTGTGGATGCTAGGAAATGGTTTTGAAGTAAGGATAACAACTAACAGTCGATAAACGACTGACCTTCCATTGAACGATCACCGTCTAATGAATGAATTAGAGATACGTAGTAGAACAACGAACGCGAGTGCTTACCGTTTGCGCTGTTGGAAGACATGTTGATTGACAACGATTCCATTGAATGATAACTCTCTAAAGAATGAATTAGAGATACGTGGTTGAACAACGAACGCGAGCACTTACAGTTTGCGTTGCTGGAAGACATGTTGTTTGACGACGATTCCATTGAACGATAACTGTCTAAAGAATGAATTAGAGATACGTGGTTGAACAACGAACGCGAGCGCTTACCGTTTGCGTTGCTGGAAGACATGTCGATTGACTGGAAGACATGTCGATTGACTGGAAGACATGTCGATTGACGATGATTCCATTGAACGATAACCGTCTAAATAATGAATTAGACGTTTGTAGAACAGCGAACGCGAGCGCTTACCGTTTGTGTTTCTGGAAGACATATTGGTTGACGACGAATAACAACATTATGAGGTGGCATATCCCTAATGACCTCAAGGAGTTGTCGTAAAGCTAGCCACCGTTCGAGCATTTTATTACAAGAAATTTCGACGCATTACCGGTTAGTGAGATTGCAACGGGAGGCCACGGGTGCTTGGGCAGTCTTGATCCCATCTTTGATCCGATCACAATTGCCAAAATGCAGTCAGATGGTCACCGACGGGCACATTGGAGGGGGAAATATGGCTTGGAAACTCATATCGGGTTGCAGGAGAGGTTCTTTGCCTCTCTATGCTATAATTTCTTTGGGCCAGGAAGGGGGCTAGATGGGGTGGCATTCGTTGACGGAGCCTTTCAGAACAAACATTGAGCCAAATATCGAGCGTTCAGACGCTCCGTGTTTGTACAACTTTTTTCATTCTTTTCAGGTCCCTCGACACCCTAACTTGGTGTCGTCTGGCCTCTCCGCCCCAGCGAGGGATGTACGCCTGTGTTTGCTCCTTGTGGATGTAGGGATGATGGTGGTGATTATTTATCAGCCTTTTGAATTGAACCCATTCACTTCGTTCGTAGTTCACCAAAATAACAGAGCTATATATTTGAAAACGGCTCAACGAATGTATGAGTACTGGGCATGCGACTTGTGAATATTGTACAATCAGGCATCTACTGGACGATCTGCGTAGTTAATTTTGATTTTCGATGGCGGCTTTTTCGATGGCGGCAAAGTATTTCTGGTCAGCCATGGTTTGTCCAAATTCAAAGTATTTGCTGATAGTTGGATGGAAGTCCTGTGTAGTGTCGTATTGCGTGACTTTGTAGTCCTGGAAGTCGAATGCAAATGTCGAATTCGCCTCCTTCATGGTGTCATAGGCTTCTTCCATGCCGGTGTACCTAATTAACGCCATTTCAACTTGCATTTGGAAGTCTTTTTCATCACAGGCGCCAGGAATCTGGAGATCGTGAGCATCGAATTTGTATGCCACCATATGCCGGCCAAGTTCAGCGGTAAAAGGTAAGAGGAGATTGTCAAACGCTGCATCATCTTCATCCCCTGCCTTTGCAAAACTATAATTGTTGAAAAACCAAAATAGGAGATCAAACGCAAGGCCTCTGGTATAGCAATAGTGTCGCCTTTCAAGCAGAGAGATTGCGTTGATATCTGAGTCCCTTTGTTCTTCACGTTCCTGTGGTGAAAGTTCGTTGACGCTGTGAATGAACGGCATATAGGTGCGCTTGTCCAAGACATTCGCATACAAGGCCATGGCGAACAGCGCAAACAAGGCCTTGACATCATCCATGCCTTTCTTCACCACAGTACCATCATCCTCAACGACATCCTTGAAAGTGAGAAGGTGGTGGTAGTCATCATCTATAAATTTGCGTGATGAGGCTGAATTGCCCAGCAAAAAGCAGTATTTCTTACCAGCGTCGATGACGTTCTCGACATATGAGCTGTGAAAATAGTGCACCAATCGCCGGATGTATAGGCCTGGAATGACGTCATCGGAGGCGACCAGGGAGGTTCCCAATATGAATGAATGTACAAGGCCATAGAGGGAGCTGATCAGGGTGTGTGAAGAAAGATAGTACCCCCCAGTGGTAACGCAATCTTCGATGGTAATCGTGGCGTAAAGAGTGTTGGGGGGCAGAATACTATACAATAAGGTGAGTTAAAAACTAAAAAAGCTAATAGTGTGCTTACATTCGCATTCCCTGTGTCAGCAATATTGCCTCTGGATGAACGAACAGTTGATTCATCATTTTTGTGGACACAAATTCAGGAACGAAGAGATCCGACGTTGCAAAATGATCAGGATCAAATGGGAAATTAGAGGGACCACCAATAATGATCCATTTACTACCGGCGCGGATATCCATGTAGAGGCCAAAGCCATGAGGAACCAACGTCCATTGTTGTATGGCATCGGCATTGTCGTAATCATTCCATCGCAATGCGTTTATGGTGGAGTATGCTTCCTCTTTACAGTAGGTAAGAGATCGGGTTTCGCGCCATGCTAGATAGTCGGTTGTGAAGGGCAGCTGGTCCACAAAATCACATGGAGCGTGAATAACTCGGAGAATCTTCCTTGTGCTTCTCGATTCTGCATTTTGAAAAAACTGCTGTAAAGATCCCGTTTTGACGTTGGTCGATCCTGAGGGCTCCAATGATTGATCTTCCAATATATTAGAAAAGAGAGTAGTGACAATTGCAGACATTTTACATACCTTCAATTGTCACGTCGGTGTTGAGACTGTTTAGCTCACGGATACCCTGACGAGAAAACGCATGACCAGGCAGGTTCATATCGGGAACCACGATGACGCCTTTCTGGAGCTCGATTTGAACATCAGATGGCGACATTGCGGAAAAGGTTTTTTGTTCCATGATCATTAAAAAGGATTTATCAGGCTGAGAGACGTGTTTGGGTTTACCAGCGTGGTAGTGGCCAGTGATGGAGGCAACCCATTGCATGAACATATCACGCTCAACGCGGCGCTGAAATAGTAAGAACTTATTAGTAATACAAGTTCAGGAAGTAGGTTTGACATACATAAAAATGGACCAGATGCCGCCGTGGTTGTCCATATGGGTCGTATGAGAGAAAAGCGGTTTCCTCATTTGGTTTCTAATGAATAATAATTGGTCAAGTGAAAGTTATATATAAAGATCGCATACTATGGGAATTCGAGAAAGCTGCAGGGTGGGAGACGAGCGCTAGTTGGACATCATAAATGAAATGGTCCAAAACATAAGAGTGAAATTGTACCGACCTCGACTTGCTTTAAATCAATGAAGCTGAATTGCATATATTTAGAACCCATAACAACGGGCCTTTGGTGGACTGCCTCAGATTGTGCAGTAAACGGCAAACTTTTCTGCTGTCTTCCCTTCGATTTAGTGCGCGTAGGAGGAACAGCCGACACTGCCGACACTGGTTGCATATTCAAGTCATGGTTGACGGGTTTGATGGTACGGGTTGTGCGTCTCGGTTCAATCGTGATGGTATTGTTGGTCCCAGATTCATCAACCTGCATATTATCGTCATTGTTGGCGCTTCTCGACGTGGGACCCTCCGTTGTACTACCAAGAGGGATAGATTCAATTTGCATTGCGTTGTCGTGGTCCGGAGATGATGCCCGAGAAGGAGGAGGATGTCCATCGGTGTGAGGTGTACCTTGTGCAGGCGTCAATGTTCTGGGGGCAAATATGGAGGCCATGGGCCAATCTTGAGGGACGGATGATTCGATGACGGAAAACGATGCGAGATGAACTTGGTCTTTGTGAGAGGGATTAGCTGCAGATGTGGGTTAGTAAACGTATTAACTGTACATGTACAGCCAGCGAACCAAGGTGAAACCACATCTTATCTCCCGGTTTTACTGTGTTCAAGATGCCAGGAATGGCATCAGCGATGACCTGGGCAGCATCATATACAACGATCTCTCCGCGCGCAATATCGAAAATGGCTTTCCAGATCACAGATTCGAGAGCTACCACGGACTTTGGACGTTCTGTCCCAAGGGATCTGGAATACTGAGAAGCCGAATCAAAATCATTTTGAAATAATGCTCGAAATTCAATGAAATAGTGAACATACCAACATCACCCTGTATCGTTGACAAAAATACTCTGATTTATGGATTTGTGATCCCAGCAACAGCAAAATGGGAGTGAGCAGAGCAGATACTTGCAGCGGTAAGCGCAGGTGATCATATTTCTGCTCATTTGCAAGAACCTTGAGAAATGTCTTGAAGTCATCCATCATGGAGGCAGAGTCTGTGGAGCTGCTAGAAGCAAAGTAAGTCTTTGATCAAATCTAATGCATTGATATGAAAGGCAAACATAGCGTTGTATTTCTCAAGAGCCTCAATTGAGGCAGGAAGATCCGGGACGTCCTTGATTCATCTTAAGCAAAACAGTCCTAGATCAACACGAAGTTGCTTACATTTTTCCCAGGAGCACAATCCAGCATGAAGGCGATGTGAGTGGCTGCGAGTTGTAAGTTAAACAATGATCGGTCGGTCGCCGCGTTAGTGTGCAAGTTATACAGGGCATAAAGTTCTCGAGATGCGTGATTTTTGAAAGTAGGGGGTGGACCATTCATTATCGACTGTCTCTTGAATAGGGCGTGGAAGTTACTTGCAACTTTTGTCCAGTCTCCAAGTTGCTTGGTAATCTACACAGATGTCAAGATTAATAACCTAGTATCACGGAAGAACAACAAATGCCAACCTTGAAAGTGACAAAATTTGTACTGAGACGTTGATATTGAGGGGCCTTGATTGCGTCATCTGGGTGCTCCAATGCGTACATGACATCGAGGAGACGATAGGCAGTGAGCAAACTGCAAACTTCAGATGCCCGACCAGCAGATTTCAAGCTCTGCGATTCAGCAGAGACAATCTCAGCGGTAGACTGCTCGAGGAAATGGTCAGAAGACCTGTCGCGCAATCCAGTCTTAACAAAAGCATGGGTTGCGGAGATCTTGGCAAGTTTGATGTCAAATACTTCGAGGGCAGCAGAGAAACGCTGGATACTAATCAGTTTAAACATGTAGATGAGCTGAGCAATGCACTCACATATCCAAAGTGATTTTCTTGAAACACATTCAACAGCGTGGGTGCCATAACGATACCAGTGGTCCAGGGAAATGTAGCGACCACCAACGCATTGTGGCGAAAGGCTTGAACATTGACTCCTGTTGTCTGATCGATGTCCATATTGCCGTGGGCGGTATCTTGGTCCTCCAGTGTGTGGTTAGTCCCAGATGAAGTGCGATCAGTCCCAGATGAAGTGCTTTCATTGCTGCTAAACATAGGTGCTTTGCTCACTGTGAAATTACGTGGGTCTTTAATGATGAACAAAAAGTGTATGTACGAACAGGTAGCTTGGTATATCTGTGATTTATGGATGATGGTGGATAGGAAAGAAGTCCAGTTAAACTTAACTTTCGTTGATAAGTTTAATCACTTGAGGGTGGGTTACACCTGCCAAACATGGAACAAATACTGTCCATCCGACATTTGAAAAATAGGTCATTCCAAAGGCTCTCGGATGCAAATGTGTTCATTTTCAAAGGGTCCACCCTTGGTACTTGAACGAAAGGAAATTCAAAATATTGTTTGCACATTGTGCCAAATACTGAGCAGTCAGACGCTCCATGTGTGGACAGTATTTGGCCAGCGCATTCAAACCAAATATTGGGGCAAGTTCTGAGCGTTCAGACGCTCTGTGTTTGTACAATGTTTGGCCAACACATTCATGACAAATATTATGCCCAATGGGCCTTTGGATAAGACATTCGCAAGAGATTAAACGAACGCAGGCCCCTCCCAGTATTGAAGGCCAAGCATGAGTAGGGAAATATGTGAAGTACGGTTCACAATATAGGAAGTCTGTTTTTTACCTCGCCGTGTCAGAAAGTTGTTATGTCATCTTCGAGTTTCTGACACGGTTCGGGGGGCGTGGTAAAAACAGGACTGGACGCCCGTGTGCTTCCATATATTTACCATTTGTCAGGCAGATAAACTTAACGAAATGCCACACAGTATAAATGGTAAAAAAACTAAATGGTTTTGAGCATTAAGTATTACTGTCAAACAAAAGTCGAACGGACAGTATTTGTCCTGTGTTTGGCACGCGCGACCCACCCTCAAGTGATTACGCTTATCAACACAAATTAGGCTTCCTGGGACTTCTTTTCTGTTCACTATCATCCGTAGACTGCAAATAAAACTAGTTTCAAGTTCGTACATCCAAAATTTGTGCCTTTTCAATAACCCATTTGATTTCATAGTGAGCGACACACCCATGTTTGACGGCACTGAGCCCACAGTATCGGGGACCGACATCGTGGGCATCACCAATCCCAATTCGGAGGACCAAAATACGGGCGATGGGAGCATGGACATTGACCAGTCAGGCCCAGAAAATTTACCAGGCTTTCGTCACAATTCCCTGGTAGTAGCTACCTATCCATGGACAAGTGGTATCGTGATGGCACCGACATTGTCAAACACTTTCGACAAAAATCATTTTGGCTATGTGAGATATTTGCAGAGACCAATTTACAGTTAAATTGATTTGTGTTCCAGCGTTTCGCTGCTGCACTCGAAGCATTTGACATCAAACTTGCTACAACTTCGCCAACGCATGCTTTCATTAAGACTGGATTGCGCGACAGGTCTTCCGATCATTTCTCGGATATCTCAACAGCTGAGATTGTGTCTGCGGAGGGACAGAGCCTGAAATCCAGTAATCGTGCATCTCAAGTTTGCAGTGCGCTCACCGCTTATCGTCTCCTCGATGTAATGTACAAATTGGAGCACCCGGATGATGCAATCGAAGCGCCTCAACATCACCGTCTCAAGGTTAATTATGCCTCTTTCAAGGTTACTATTTCCTTTTCGTCTCTGCTGCCATGATACTTACCTTGAACTCCCTTTAGATTACCAAGCAACTCGCAGATTGGACTTCGCTCGCCAGAAAGTTTGAAAGCCTGTTCAGCAACCGAAAAATCATGAGTGTCCCACGCACGACTTTCGAGAGTCATGGCTCTCGCGCACTTTACGCCCTATACAATCTGCACACCAACAACGCAACCAATAGGATCTTGTATAACCTGCAATTGGCAGCCACTCATGTGGCTTTCATGTTGGATTGTGATCCTAGTCAAGATGTAGGCAACTCTATGTTCATATCGCATTGTTTATTCAAAGTGAATCAAGGTTCTCCCGGATCTTCCAGCATCATTTGTTGAGCTTGATGCATCGAACCCTATGTGTGTCCTCTATATCACTATAATCAAACGATAACTTACTTCGCCTTAAGCCCCGTCACAGACCCAGACGACATGGTGACGGGTTACGAGACATTTCTTAAGGCTCTCGCAGATGACCAGAAATACGACCATCTGCGTTTACCCCTCCAGGCATCTGCCTTGCTGACCCCCATTCTGCTTTTGTCAACAACACTAATCCACCAATCACAGAATTACTGTCAACGGTATAGGGTCATGTTGGTATGTGCTTTTTTTGGTTGCTTTTTAACGATAATATATTCATATTTGGCTTCTTAGTATGCCAGATCCCTTGGGACAGCTCGTCCAAAGTCAGTGGTCGCCCTTGAGTCTGTGATCTGGAAAGCCATTTTCAACATTGCCCGTGGAGAGATGGACGTATATGCTGCAGCACAAGTCATCGCTGGGGCCATTCCGGCTATCCTGAACACTGCGGCGCCAGAGGATAAATTATGGTTCTTTCTTGGTTTGCTGCCTATACCTTTACTCGTATTGCTTTCAATAATCCACCTCTGCAGATAATCCTTCTGACGATGATCCAGTTCATCTGGCATATTTTTCCGTCGTTGAGTCATCCGTGCCTCAAGATTGGCCCATGGCTTCATTGTTGGCTCCGCCACCATCAACACCTCCGCAAGATTCCACTGCCCCGGATGGCAATTCTCCCGATTCGCAGGCATCGACGCCAGGAAATGACAATCCCACACGGGTTGAGTCCGTTCCTACCACTAGTACCTCACAAGCCCCTCCAGAATCGACCAACAGTGGGGATGGCGATGGTATGCAAGTTGATGAACCTGAAGCCACTGCGCCTACTTTGCGACGCACAACACGTGAAATCAAACCCGTCAATCACACACTCATGTTGCAAACTGTGGTGCCTATTCCTCCCTCGCAGAAATCCAAGGGAAAACAACGGACAAAGACATCATCTAATGTGAAAGCTGCGACACCCCACCCACGGCCTCTTGTCATTGGTGACAAGTATATGAAGATCAGTTTCATCGATTTGACGCAAGTTGAGGTTGGTATAATTCACTTCTATATTTCAAGCATTGCATTGAACACCAGCCCCCAGCGTTCATCTCCCACTCTGAAGCTCTCTCAAACCGCTGTGGTATATAACCCCTATTTCATATCAAGTTCCGACTCATTATTGTTTCTTAGCAATGCCAGGAAAAAACTTCTTTTCACTCGTATGACCCCTATGGACAATCACGTCAGCATTCGGTTGACTTTTATGTATGTTACGCCCCTTTGCTGTCACTATCCTGCTAAGATGTTTTTACTGCACTAGCGCACCGCTGAGCACGATATGTTTGTTGAATGGGTTAAATCCATCTCCCAGCACTATCACGACGGGAAACCCAAACACGTCTCACTCACTCATAAATCATTCATCACCATCATCGATCAAAAAACATTTTTTGACATGTCTCCATCTCGGGTTCAAATTCAGCTTCAGAAAAGCGTCATCGTGATCCCGGACATGAAGTTGCCTTGCCATGCCTTTTCTCGTCAAGGTATCCGTGACCTCAATAGCATGGATACCGACGTCAGCATTCAAGGTATATACAAAATATCTCACATTGTTGCTACAGCCTTTTCTGACATATTGCAAGATCAATCATTGGTACCCTCGGAATCAAGTAACATTAAAACGGGATCCATGGACCAGTTTTTTCAAAACGCTGAATCAAAAACGTCGAGGAAGATTCTCAGAGTCATTCACGCTCCATCAGACTCTATGGAGCAATTGGCCTTCACAACCGACTACCTCGCATGGCGCGAAACCCGTTCTCAAACGTACTGCAAAGAGGAGCAATACTCTTCCATTGGCGTTTTGCGATGGAACGATTACGACAATGCTAATGCTATCCAGCAGTGGACATTGGTTCCTCATGGGTTTGGCCTTTATATGCAAATCCACGCAGGTAGTAAATGGATCATCATCGGTAGTCCTGCTGATTTTCCATTTGAACCTGAGCATTTTTCATTCACGGATATTTTTCTTCCTGAATTTGTGGCAACCCAACAGACGAATCAAATGTTCATTCATCCGGAGGCGATATTGCTGAGGCAGGGAATGCAAATGTGAGCACCATATTTGTCCCGTTCAGCTTCAATTGACCTTGCTGTATAGTATCCTGCCCCCAAACACTCTGTACGCCACGGTCGCAATTGAAGATTCAGTAATCACGGGAGGGTATTACCTGTCTTCTTACACCCTCGTCAATTCTCTGTATGGGCTTGTCCATTCCGTCATCTTGGGAAGCTCTGTGGCCGACCCTGATGACATCGCGCCCGGCCTATACATCAGACGATTGGTGCACTACTTCCACACCTCATATGTTGTAAACAACTTGCTGGACACCGGTGAGAATGATTTTTGTATTCAATATAATCAAACCTGATCACACAAATTGATAGATGATGATTACCACCATCTCCTCACTTTCAAGGATGTCGTCGATGAGAACGGTGCAGTGGTGAAGAACGCCATGGATGATGTCAAGGCCCTGTTCTCTCTTTTTGCGATGGCCATTTTGGCCAATGTTTTCGACAAGCGCACCTACATGCCCTTCGTCCACAGCGTCAACGACCCTTCAACACAAGAACTTCGAGAGCAAAAGGAGTCCGATATCAATGCCATCTCTTTTCTCGAAAGGCGGCACTATGCCTATACTAGGGGCCTCGCGTTTAACCTGCTCTTTTGGTTTCTTAACCGTTTTGGTTTCTCGAAGGGAGCGGACGAACCCGATGACGAGTATGGCAACCTTGCGGCACCGTTTACAGCCGACGTTGCGAACTTCATGGTGCAATACAAATGGGAAGCTCAGGATTGCAAAGTGCCTAGCGTCTGTACTCGGGACGTTTTCATACAACAAGTTCACATGGCGTTGTTTGGTTATGAAGACCTAGAAGACGCCTTCCAAAGCATGGAAGATGACCATCCGTCATTTCAATTTGACCTCTCTGAATACACAGTCAAGGCATTTGTCACTACACGGGAGCAATGGGAACCTATCACCGACTTCTTCAACTTTGGACAAACCCGCGCCGACCAAAAATACTTTGCCGCATTAGAGGATCAAAGTTAACGTAGATTGTCCAAACAATGCCCGCTCGTATCATAGTACACCTGTCATTTCCACGTATGTCATTAACGCATTGCTCAATGGAAACACGAGATTTTTGTTGTGTGGTAGCTTAACAAATACTTTTTGATGTCAAATTTTTTTTTTTTCATAAATTTCTGTGGGTGCAGCCAAACATTGCACAAACTCTCAGCAGCCAGACGCTTAATATTTGGCTCAATGTTTAGAACCAAATCTTGCACAAACACTGAGTTCCCGGAGTGCGGAGCGATACTGCCGAGTTCAAAATAACACAAATTCTGCTACATACAACCTTCTGAAGTTAATCGAGGTTTTGGGAGGAGGTAACAAGGGTTTGGGAAGAAACTTCTGCCTCCTCGTGATCAATCTCCATTCTTCCCAGCTTCGCCCGCGTCGTCCCAATTTGCTCTTCCATATATCCTACTCTTCGTTTCAAGGTGGATGTTTTTTTGGGTGCCGATACTTGCTGAAAGTGGTTTGCATTGGCGCGCTGATGATTGGGATTATTATGGGTAAATATTCCCTGATAGAAATGTCATGTACCTGAGTGTAGCTCGCATCGAACAAGGTGAGGCTTCTCAAAATCAGGGACAACTTATATTTCTTCTCTCTAAGTGGAAGCAACGCAAAGGACACCTGAACCTCAACAATGTCTCCTGTGGAGAATGTGATGGGTTTGGTGGGTATGAATCTGCCCAAATGTCATAGCAAATTAAGATAATAACGAATAATAAAACTTACCTATAATCTTCGTCATTGTCTTTGAAAACCCTTTCGTAGTAATGCACGACGTTCTCATCACTGTGAAATAAACCTGAACCTGCGGCCTTTCCCAGAAAACCATGTGGGTCGACATCGGGGGTGAATGGGATCTCAGTTGCTCCCAAGGTCTCATCCCGGCGTGGAGTGAAGTAGCGATTCGACATGTCGATGGAAACATATTCTCCGAACCCACTAACACACGAGAGGGGTTGGAGAGAATTTTTACCAATAAAGCGCCCAAATAATTCATGGACTGCGGCGATGTTTTCTGAAACACTTTGAAAGGTCGATGTATTGAAGCCTGTGAGGGTTAGACTCTGCCGAAGATGTCTAACATGTGGGCTGCCCACTCTGGAAAGCAAATGACAATAAGGGGACGGGGGGTCAACCAAATCACATACCCGATTTTTTCAGTGAAAGGCGGAAGATCTTTTTGGCAAATAATCCCTTGGAAAGTCGAGACAAATTCTTCATTAGTGTCTGGGGATGTTCCAACAGTCGCCAAAACCCAAGCTGCCCCCGCCTGTACAACAACATACTGTGACATCCAGCTATTGGTCTGAAAGCCTCTTGTCAGAATCACATCTCAAACAAAAGAACACCAAATACTTTGTTGATGCGCGCTGTATGTAAAGGGCCATATTCATTGTCGAGACGACTCAATGCAAGTGCCTCTAGTGCTTGTGCTAGGTGGTGAGGGTCACCGTGCTGTCAGAATATATAGCGCAACTTGAGTTATACACACCAGCGTTGTCCTTGTCGTATGAAATGTTCATCCTGTGAAAGACTGAGGGAGGGAGAAAATTTCAGCTTGCTCAATTCCGGGATCCTCATTGTGATATCTTCAACGTTTGCGGAGCATCGTGCCGGGATTCCCTGGCGTTTGCCCTAAAGAAACTAATATCTATTCTAATGGAAACCAACAGAGACCACGTCTTAATCCCAGTTGGGCACCTGTCGCGGGAGATGCACTACAATTATCTAATGAAATCAAACATCTCGCGTCGTTCATGCCTATCTATTATGTCTTATTAGTTATCAAGATAAGATTCATTGAAACGCATTTTACAAGATATTGTAATGGGAACTTGAAAACAGTCAAAATATTTGGAAGCGCCTTTTTTCCTAATCGACCTACATATCCTCCTCTTTTACAAGCATGTTGTATAATTCATCATTGCTGTATAATGAGGTTTAGCATGTTGTTAGAAACAAATGATATTGCTTACACTGCACAGTACAATTTACCCTTTTGGAACGCGTGGATGAAACGATTCGTTGCGAAGCCTCTGACTCTGTCCGTGAGGTATACATTTTTAAAGAGTCGTTTCTCCTTCAGGAGCATCCAGTTGTGGGTCGGAAATATCCTCCAGTTTGACGGACCCCCTCTGCCGAAGTAATGTAGATTCCAGGTATGTGAGTCCATATAACCTTGGCGTAAGGCGAGGGTCGGCAACAACTGGATAGTCCAGCACTTGCGATCACCTAGACGGCGGGTGCCGCTTGCAAAGGAAGAAGAAGAATTGTCGTAATCAGTTGCTTCGAGGTATGGTAGTTGCAACCAGCCACGCCGTTCGTATTTCGCAAGTGCTTCAGGTGAGCGTCGACGACGATTGTAGACCAGTGAACGTCGTTCGATGAATGTCGCTCGGGCATAGATAGAATAAGCGGTGTCATGAGTAATTACATTCATGATGCATGCTTCACATCAATCAGTTGAGCATGTGTGTTTCATTGAAAACAATAGTGGGAGTGCTTACTTGAATGGAAATTGAGCACAAGTTCAAGCGGTGGCCCCCGAGATGTGATGAGTTGGATGTCGGGGTGGTTTACTTTCTGGAAGTCCAGAATGACTACGGCATCAAAATAACCTTTCTCTGCATCGTCGGTCAGTTCAGTCATCGGGTCCACCGGCCTGAAATCAGAGTTTGTATCAAGAGCCATTTCCAGGGTTTGGACCTCTGTCTCCTGACGGGATACGAACACATAGCCGATTTGCTCAAGCCATCTTGCTAGAGATCGAGCTGTCTGATGTTCCACATATACATCGAGATCTGAGTTCGTATAGACGTCGCGGTCGAAAAATTGTACTGCAGTCGATCCCGAAATTATTGCGCCTGTTGTTGCCTGCAACTTCCGAAAATTGATGATTTCGTCAGAGGTAAAGTATTGTCCTAGAATTGTCAATTTGGATCTTCAAATCCATTTGAGTTCAAATCGCACCTAAAACAAGCTCAATTCTATATGCTCGCTGGTTGTACCCAGAAACAATCTTGTTCAGTTGCCTACAAACACGCGAGTATTGCATTATATCCATTTGCGATAAGCAAGAAAGGATCAGATCATCGGTAGTAGATGGTCTACGTGGTTTTAGCAACGCTACAAATGTATGCAGAACGATTGACTTACAATGCCAGAGGCAGCATCGCCTTCTTTGTGGTAGTAAGTGCCCTAAATACCGTTAGATGATTTATAAACGGGGTATAAACCAACAACTCACAAAGACATAGGCGGTATGCGTTCGTCGGTGATAGTTTGTCTAGTTGTGGCTTACAGCAAACTCTTGTTGCCAGATGTCATAATTTCGTCAGCTGCGGTATTTCGCCCCGATATCCCATCCCCTTTCTTGCATGGGATATGCTTTCCGTTCCAATAGAAAGCGCTAAGGTCCGGGGATGACGCCGAGTTTTGCAACTGTCGCGGATGTACCACAATTATCGAAGGAGCTGGAACCCTTCCTAAAAGAGTACCTGGTTCCATGGCGGCCTTGTATTTTTCTGTCTTATTGAGATGGACATTCAACGTACTGGAAAATGTATGTTGAACTACTTGATACAAACCAGTTTAATGTAATCCGACATGATATGGGATGCTTCCCAGCATTTCAAATAAATGGTTTTATGTAAAGAACAATGCAACGTAAATGGACTAATTTGCCCCATGTTACTTCCGTCGTTTGCCATTTTAGACTTGACCAAATCCTTCTGTGGCGTAACATCCGCAGAATGCGTGGCCAAATGTACAATATATAAAGGTTTCGCATTGTCGATACGAACATCTCAATCCCCCCCATCGTTCAACAGTTGCTCCTCTTTGCATACCATTCAACAACTTCTCTTACCTTCTGCTCAATGGCACCAAAAAAAGCCAACAAGTTAGTTTTATGTTATATTTGATATCCGTCCTGGTGCTAATTCCGTAACAAGCTCCAAAATAGCTGCTGAGCCCAAGTATGTCGTCTATTTTTTTTTGTTGGAGCAATGAACGACCCCCTTGCTACAGGACTCCACGCTCGTCATCCCCGGAGCAGGCAACTGTTGATAGCGATTCTGATTTCCCTAGTGAAGTCTTATCGTCCAAGTATGCCTTCATTTCTTGCCCCATCCTCTTCATCAACATATAACCATTTGTACAGAAAGGCGACCAAGTCCCGTCTCCCTGTACCCGGTTCACCTGATTTTTTCAAGCTTGATGCAGTGACGTTGTCGTATGGGTCCACGTGTCTCATTCTTAGGATGTTCCTTACACCCCCCTCAGCCCAAGCAAGGCCAATTTGGCACCGGTCAGCCGTAAGCTTGACTTTGGGTGATTATACTCTATATTCATCCTGTATTTCAACATTTACTGAATGCTCTCTAGTCAACTGACCGATGCAGAGGCTGCCAACACGACCCCTCTGCGCTCTCCAGCCCGAGTGGATCATAATAAGCGCAGGTTGGTCTTATTCACTTCGTTTCTTATAATGACAACTGCTAAAAAGATGTCGCAGCAGGAAACCCTCTGAGAAAGCTGCCTATATGGCAATGAAACCAGGTGATGTATTGTCGGATTGTGTGGAGGAAACTCCAAAGCCAAAGAAGACGCCAAAGTAATCACCTTTTGGGGCAATATCGGTATTGGTTCTCATTGATTGTTGACAGGAAGGCCCAAGGAAAAGGAAAGGTGGTGATTGTGAAGAGGTAAGCACTTTTCAGCGTCCTCAAAGCTCATGTTAGTAAAACTTTGAACTTTCTTCTAGCGATGGCGATTCCAGCGAAGTAGAACTTATTTCTATGACTGGGTCAGTGCTGCTCCACGTGCATTGCGTTAGTACCAGCATTCTAACATACGATTTTTAGTCCGTCCAAGACGAAACAAGCATCCCCAGTCAAGTCTGCCGTCGGGAGGTATTTGGTGTCCCAATGAGTTATGATGACATTCTTATGCATTTTAGCAAACCATCTTCAAATGTAACGCCCAAAAATAAACGTAAACAAGAACACCGATCCCCCAGGTGCGTTTAAACTCTAATAATATAGTGGGCATTGTCTGAAAAATAGCCAAGCTTGGAGATTGTGACCCCTGCTCCTGCGAGTACCAAACAAAAGGATACCCCTGCCACTAAGCGGCTTCGCTTGGTCCCCCAATCCCCTGAGATTCTTCCCCGTCCTTCTGAGAAGTCCCCCGCAATTCCCTCCAAGGCGTCTGAGTATGTCTTGCATTTATGACAAATTCTTTCATTAACAGCCACCACCTTAGAGAACCCCATCCTGAGGAGACGCCGCTTCCGTCCCAGTCGTCTGATGTTGCCGAGGAGTATGTTTTATATTTATGACCAGTTCTTTTGTTAACAGACCATGTAGAGAATCCGGGGATGATGCAGGGGACGATGAGGGAAGTGATGCCGACATGGAAGAGGTGGATGATGACGATGTCCAGGATGTTCTGCTCCTCAAAGCATACAAAACGCTCAAGAAATATCCGTATGCCTGTATGCGTTCTTCTCATTCCAAATTTTCTGACAATTTATTTAGGGATTGCACGCTAATTCCCTTCCGTTCAGGCACGTCGGGACAGGGTGCTCCCTCTGAATTTCACTTGCTCCAGTATTCGCCGCTGTTAGAAGTACTCCCCGGCGTTCAACCAAAGTGAGTCATTTTATTTCAATATCGTACCATTTAAATTTACGGATGAATGGCTACCAGAAATTTTTATCAATCGGTCAACTTCACTGCCGTTGGTCAATTCGTCAATCCGACCCGGGACCTAGTAACCTGTGTCATTAATGACAAGGATCGTCTGGTCATTCACGATACAAAGCGGCCCGCTGTCTTTTTGACAACAGGGGTTGTTTTAACGTGCAACTTGATTTCTCCAACGTCGAACAACCAACAAGTGCTGGTCAAGAAAATACAGGTTATACCGGTGGTCTACGAATATCGGCGATTGATCAATTTTTTGGGCGCCCGGTATGGAAAGACCGACCTGTATGGGTATGTGTCTCCAGAGATGGCTCTCACCTTTTCGAGCCGCAAGGAGGGATCTGGGCCAAGTACATCACCATTTTCCGTAGCCGCTCACTACTTACGCTTTGAGATGCAGCCAATGCTTCCCCCAAGAAGGGATCGAAGTTCTTCATGAAATCGAAAGCACCTGCGCCTTCCATGGCTGGAGGGAGCAACTCTTCCCCATTCCCAAATTACCGCAATTTTGATGACAATAGTATGTATTTCCTCCTTATGTGCATCAACGATGTACATTAATGCTTTGCAATTAGTCCCTATTTACGATTGTAGGGAGACACGCTTCCGCTTCGACGAGGAATCATTCAGCACCCTCAACAACCTTCCCGTTCTCGATGACGATCTTCCTGGAGACGCACTTGTGTCCGTAGCATACACCACCAACTCATTCGCTTACTCGCCGATTACGCAGGGCCCGAAGACAGACACCGCCATCTATTTCAACGTTCTTTTCGTTCTCTTCTTGGGTCAGTTACCGGAGGAGTCTCCAAACTCTGAGAATGAGTGAGCTAGAGTACCTGTCATCGAATCGCAATGTTTAAGCACCAGCCACATGTCAATACATTTCTCCTACCGCACACATGCAACTGAGTGATTAAGTATAATGACAGAGAGGGCAATTCAATATAACATAAGAGATGAGCGAAATATGGATGGTGATGAATGAGACCTAATGTGTATTTGGCGTTCACATGAAGAAAGCTTTTGGTGGCGCAATGCCATCGCTTAAGGACCTTTTTACGTCTTGACTCTTTGCGTATGGGCCAAATATCGTCCAAACGCCAAGTGTTTGGCCCAATGCTTGTTCTGAAGGCCGGGCAAAACATTGACAAACAACAAGCGTCTGAACGCTAAGTGTTTGTCCCTTGTTTGTCCCAATCTTCGCCATTTCAAGGGCTTTCCATAAGCGGTTGAAGTGTCGGAGTGGCCAAAAAAGTGGGCAGATTTGCTTCAGAAACCCCTTCCAATGATGAATTTGTCGGTATTTGCCACAGACGTTACGTAGGAGCCAATCTTGCACTAGCATGGCCATTTTTTGTTGGTAATCCCGTTTATTCTCTTTCAAGTGAGTCCGACTATGTGGAGTTTACGGACAGGTTCACACCTATGTATCTACAAGTCCCCAAGTTCCGTTGTGAACCTTGGGCTATAGATGCTATAGAGCGGTCCCCAATACCGCTAGCCACCCTGGGACGTAATTGTACAGATTTAAAATTGTAACTAACGCACTGTTTTTTATCTCTGCTTGTTGAGTTCCCAGTGTTTCTACTAGTGGCCTTGCATCAACGGATGATGTATGCCGATTTTCGGTCCTTGCCGAGTGGACTTGCAGATCAACGAGGCTATTTTTAGATCTTCAAGGGATGCTGGGCGCCTCCACTTACTTTAGCCGCCGTCCCTTGGTGATATTTAGATTGCTCGCTTTCTTTCCATAAATAATTTCTCAGTATTTGCAGTTATTCAAGGGGTCCCCGTCGGCGATTACGTGATTTGGTAAGTCACGGCCACTATTTAAACAGTTTCTTAACTTATCAAAGCTTATTCATTCCTTCTTTCTTTTCACCACCATGCCGGTTCGTCAAGCCTCACTCGACAGTATCAACCGTCACGTAGACTACGTAGCCTCCTTGCACGATAACTGGCCCGGCAACACCACCGATGAGCAGATGGCCTTCGTTTTCGCGACGTTGGTTCCTAACTTGGTAAGTTATTTATTTCTCTCCCTTCTGATTCTTCATGACGCTGATCCTTCTCTAGAACTTTCACGTCAAGGCCTTCCCCCAAGACCTCAGTCTCCTCGAACATCCTCGGCAGCTTGCTTCGATCGCTTGTAGGGGACGTGTGCCGGTGGCAGAGTGGAATGATTGGATACTGCCTTCCTGGGCGGGGATTCCATGGTCCAATTCCGTGCGTCTTATTTTCTCTCTCTCTTCTTTCTATTTTCTGAACTGCTTTCGTTTACTTTTGCGTTCTCAGGACAACTTGCTGTCCCCAGTTGAGATTGGTCCCTCTGCCGTTCTTCCTATTCCGGTTTCATCACCTTCACCGTCGACATGGTCATTACCTGAACCTTCGATGTACGGAGACCAAGACCAAGCACCTGCATGCTCCTCTCCACCGACGGCACCTTTGACGGCTGCTTCTCGGCCTCTCTGGGAGCCGTGGGCGCTTCCCCCAGTAAGTTATTCCTTGTTGTATGGCCAGATTGTATTTTCGTTCTCATTTTGTCTTCCTAGCCTCAGGCTATTTGTTCTTCTTGCGCCATTTTGCGGTCCAATGTAATTGACCTTGCCTGCAATTTTGTCCAGTGGGGAACTAGTTGCATTCCTTGCCAAGAGAGTGGCCGGGCTAAATGCACATTCCTAACGTCCCCCGAAGCCGCTTATGCTGCACGGAACGTTCTTTGTTGGCGGGGCTCCAACGTCCCTGTTATGTTGAGTGGTTCGTTTCTTTACCATGTGCTTTACCTGGCTTCCTTTATTCATTTTATTTCTCTAGAATTGCGCCGTCATTTCGACATCCTCGAGTCGTCATCACGCTCTGCGCGAGACCTGGCAAATGTTGCTTCCCGAGCTGCAGAGGAGGCTGATCGTTATGCTGACGCCTTCAACGCGCCGTTCCGTCGTCTGCTGCATCATTTAATGGATACCAATCTCATCGACAACTTCACTCCTACCAACATCCTGCATGTATTCTTCGGGCGTGATCCTTCCCCCCAAGAATTAGCGACTATCGACCCGCTCCTGCTAACGCTGATCAGCAACCTGGCTAACCAATTGATGGCCTGAAATCCTCCCTTTTGCTTTTTCTATCACTCAGACTGTTATTTGTTTCCTAGTACGTTTTACATACTCCTCTATGGTCTTTTTTGGTAGCTTGTTGTTGTCTTGGGAGGGATGGGGCCAACGCTTTCGGTCATAGCGCTTTTGTCCGGGGACCATGAGTTCATTTGGAACCCATCGTCCCTTCTTATCTATATATTTCTTGTAGTATCATAAATAGAGGGGTTTTGTAAAATATAAATTGTTTCCACTGCCTTATCTTTCCTAAATGATATATTGACGGTTCCTTACATAGGGCATGGACCGGCCATGCATTAGGAAAATTAGTTGGCTTAGGTAACATAGGTCAGTAGGCAAGTTAAAGTCACTTGGCTAAGTAGGTTGCTGCCTTACTGGAGTTGCAAGGGGTTTTGGATGGAATTCTGTGCACCTTTTTGGCCGTGTTTTGCCTGACTTCAGAACAAACATTGGGACAAACAGCCTTCAGATCAAACACTGAGCGTCCAAACGCCAAGTGTTTGTCCGATGTTTGGTTCACACGCCACCAAAAGCTTTGTTCATATTTGCTCAGTAAGAAATTTCAACCAAAACGCACATTAAGCCTCACTCATTACCATCACCATGCGACTCGTATATATTTGCGTTTGGATACTCGCCAACTTGCTCCTCATACTCACGAGCTATGATCCTATCTCTGATCCTTCTGCCAAGAAAATTTTATCCAATTCCCATCTGTCATGTACGTGTTACTTCTTTCACCATTCTTCACACCCATTAACACAATATGCAGCTCCCAAAGATCATGTCTTGCGTTTCAAATGTCAGCAACCATCTTTTGAAGGTATATCAAATGTCAATGCAGTACCTACCATTTCTAATCGTCTTGATTATAGATATGCCCTCACATGGCAACTTGCCCGTCCTCCATATGTTGAGGTTGGATATAGATGTTCCAGCACCTGTCCATTACAGGTGTAAATACAGTCAACCAGCCACAGTGGGGTGTATATACCAGTATAAACAAGATATATATCATGTTCAAGCTATGATTTCACCCATTATCGCAATCTCAACGTCCACAATCATAAAATGTGACAATGACAGGGATGCATTCCAGTGCAGCCGAGTGTACAGTCACAAACTTGTTTCCATTCTCTTCAAATATATACCAGTTGTTCTTGAACATGTCCTGTATGTTGCTAACACAGTCTTTCACGACCTTTTGTTCATCTTTCTCCATGTGTTTCAAGCAGTTACAAATGTTGCAGAGTGGGTTATCTACTGTAAGCTATCTTTCATGCACTCTCCTGCTTGGATAGTAAGTCGTGTGTCCCTTGTAGTTCAGCGGAATTTGCATCGTCGACATACCTTCCGAGCCCTATATACTAATTTTTTATTGAGAACCAGGACACGCGAACAATTCTGGCACTCGACCAATGTGATCGTATTTTGGCTGAAGCTCATGAGAGAGGTGTATTATATTAACCTGAAAATTATGTACACCCCCCCTTTACGGTGTCATATGCCAACATCTAATTGCAAATCATCATTGGACCAAAGCACTGCTAAAGGTTTCACCTCAACTAACTTGCCTACTCGCTCACAAAAACTGGACAAATTGTCTAACCGCCAAGGTGATGTAGGTGGCCACAAAACACGTACCTTTTCTGCGCATATTCTTGAGCCCTATCTGACAGCTAAAGGTGTTCCTCCCAAGTTATCGGAGGGGGAATACAATTTTATTGATCATGTAGATGATGTGCAACCTCTGCAATATCCCACAGACCGCTATACTCATGCTTCTCTTCCCCTTCATCTCTTGTTTAATGTTTTACCTATGAAACACGCCAAAGATATAGCAATTAAACATGGAATACCACTAGAATCAAGGTGTACAATGGCTGATTTACAAGCCCGTGTCGTAGGCCATACATGTTTGGTTTGCAACACCCATGCATCAATCTTTTTGCTGACTCCTCCACTCAAGAAAAAGACTAGAAAAAATGACAAACAAATCTCCCAATCTCAACCAAGCAGACCGGAGAAGCTGACGAATGGTACTTCTCCTTTTCCACCTGCTCCTCTTGATTCACAGTTAAGTCATAAAATAATTGCAGGCTCTTGCCAAAAAATGAATGGGCCTTGCATTGAGGAGTCTGGGTGCGCCGTTTGTGGGGAGTTAAAACCTCAGAAGATAATGAGTAGATTGAAAAGTGTAAAGAACTTGCTCCATATCCTCGTTAATCCTGGTGTTACACGCAAGGAACGATTGGATAGTATTTCACCTATCCAAGAATTTACTGGTCCAGTGCTTGATTACCAGTGCAATAAAATTTGTGACCAATGTCGTAAGTCCATACGTGCAAATAAAATACCTAGATTGGCTTTGGCTAACAACCTGTGGATTGGTAAAGTACCAGAGGAACTCAAATGCCTTAGATTTGTTGAAAAAATGCTTATTGCTCGTGTTCGCCATACCTGTAGCTTTGTGAAGGTTGCATCAGGCATGAGAAAAATGAAAGCAAATGTTGTTGCATTTGAATCTCCAATCCCAAAAATATATGACATTCTACCTCCTCCTCGAGATGATCTGGATGATGTGCTTGCAATTCTATTTACTGGGCCATGCAAACCATCAGAGGCCGATTTAAGCCGGATCCCATTTCTGATTCGGCGAAACCATGTAATGCGTGCATTACAATGGCTAAAAGCCAACCATTGTGACTACGCAAACATTGAAATTTCAACACAAAATCTCGAGGGTTATTCTGAAACTGAACCGCCTGTATCTATTCAGTATCGTACAAGTGATACAAACAAGGCACCTGAAGGGACTAGTGTCTTTGACGTGGATATTGAGGATGGCACGGAAGAAGGTGATTGTTCCTTTACAGTTCACGGATTGACTGGTGAGCATTTAGATACAATGACAACGTCAGCAATCAAAGCACAAGCACTTCGCCATTTAAATAATCAAGGCAGATTTCTATTGATAGGGCAAAGCCAAAAATTAGAATCAATGTGGAATAATCCACAGTTATACCCTCAAATGTTTCCGTGGTTATTCCCTTATGGCCTAGGTGGAATTGGTACAACCATGTTATCTGATAAAGAACATAAAAGGCATCTACTGATGTATCATGATAAACGTTTCCAGGTGGATATTAATTTCCCCTTCGTGGCATTTAGTCATGAACAGATCAAAGCCTCCACAACACAAAGCCTTCTGCTTATTGATCAAACTAGATTTAATAGTATAACAGACAGACTCTTGAGTCTTGATCAATCTGTGTTAACAGGTATCATTGAAAAAATGGCTCAAGGTGAACATATTAAACCAGAATCCGATGCAGAAAAAGCTTGCTTCCAGGTAATTCGTGATCTTGACCATGTGGCTGGGAAAATGCATGGATCTACAACAAGCAAGAAATATATGCGAAATGAAATCTGGTCTTTGATTGCTCACAAAGGTGCGCCTTATTGGTATATAACATTGTCACCTGCAGATATTCAGCATCCGATTTGTATATATTTTGCTCAAATGAATGAAGAATTCAAACCCAATATTCTTCCATATGATGAACGGCTCCGTTCAGTGTGTGCAAATCCGGTTGCAGGTGCACGTTTCTTCCATTTTCTTATTGAAACATTTATTTCAGAAGTTCTGGGTGTCAATTCAAAGCACCGTGGGTTATATGGTGAGACAGATGCATACTATGGGACAGTAGAACAACAAGGAAGATTGACACTCCATCTCCACATGCTTCTGTGGATCCGAGGTGGCTTAAGTCCACAAGAAATGCGGGAACGCCTTATGAATCCAGAGTCAGAATTTCAAACAAAGATAAAAGAATGGCTTGAGAGCTGTTTCACTGGTGACTTTATGACTGGTTCAAAAGAGGAAGTCTTAACCATGGTCAACAAAAATTCAACAGCTGCAACCTATGCAGATCCTACTCAGACTATGCCAGAAAGTCCACCCCCCTTTTGTGCTGGTAATCACAAGGACCCTTGCAAACCTTGCAACCGACTTGAATTGTGGTGGAATCAATTTAAGGTAACAGTGGATGACATTCTTTCTCGTTCTAACATTCATGACTGCAGTCGTAACACAAATAAAGATGGAACTCGGCGGAAAGGAGCTACTGCAGGCTGTATGGATAATAAATGGGGGAAATGCAAAGCACGGTTTCCAAGGCCCACTGCACCCGCCACAACTGTGGATCCAGAAACTGGTTATATTACCATGAAAAAATTGGAAGCCTGGATCAACACTGTTACTCCTGTTGTCACATATCTGTTTCGCTGCAATACTGATATAACCAGTCTTTCCTCTGGAACAGCTATCAAGGGAGTTGTCTTGTACATTTCTGACTATATTACCAAGACTTCCTTAAAAACTCACACTATATTTGAATCAATCAAATCAGTATTCCATAGAAATACTGAAATGATCAGTGGATCATTGCCTATGAAAGAGAAGGCCAGAAGAATCATGACAAAAATTGTGAACCTTCTGTCAGCAAAAATGGAAATGGGTGCTCCAATGATTTGCATGTACCTCCTTGGGAATCCTGATCACTATACTGATCATGACTTTATTCCTTTCTTTTGGCAATCCTTTGTTTCAGAAGCTCGACGTGCATTTGATGTTGAAAATCTAGAACCTCCACATAAAGTGGCCCTTATTCATAAGAAAGGAAAGATTATTGGAATTTCACCAGTTTTTGATTATATTTACCGTTCCTCCGACTTACATCACTTGTCTTTGTATGAGTGGATCTCACGTTGCAAACGAGTAAAAATTTCATCCAAGAGCAACAAAAAGACTGAAAAGAATAGAGTAAAGGTAGACATGGAATCTTCCTTTGAAACACAAAATGAGTCATTTCAAACTGAAAATGCCTCCTTTCAGTCTGAAACCACTGATGTCAATGAAATTCTGGCTGATTTGGACATTGAGGGTAATGAAAGGAATGCCAAATTTGGCAAAAATATATACTTGTTTTTGAAAGATCATCCTTTGTGTGATACACATGCAATAAAAGTCATGCCTAAGAATGATAAAATCATTCCAAATTTCATTGGTGCCACTTTACCTCGTCGGGATCAGGGAGACAGAGAATTATATTGCTCAACAATGTTAGCTTTGTTTCACCCCTGGCGGACAGGAAAGGATTTGAAGAATGAATCAGAAACATGGGATGATGCATTTACAGAGTATCCATTTAATGACTTCCAAAAAAGGTTGATGAATAATTTTAATATTCGGTATGAATGCCTTGATGCACGAGATGACTATAGAGCACAGCTGAAGACAGGATCTGCTCCTTTTGCTGCAAGCTGGGAAGTTCCTGAAGATAACACTGACAACAATGACTTTGTACCTGATATACAAAACAGTTTAGGAGATGGAGATGATGTACCAATAAACCTGCTAAAAATAGGCAAGAGTCAGTATAATAGATTAATGCAAATGGAAATGATAAGCCATGTACTAAGAAATGCAGGATGGACACATGAGACACCAGCAGAAAAAAATGCAGTTCTATCATTTACACCTGATCGTATGCTACCAGGGAGTGAATGGAAAGCAGAAGTCATTAAAAAGCGTCAAGAAATACAAGATGGACGTAATGTAAACAACCAGCAAAAAAAGTTAGTTACACCAAATCATCCATTCCCACAAAGTCAAGAAAATGTAGTCAAAGTTGTTGATAAATCTTACCTGGAGAAAAAATTTCATAGCCCAGAATTTCAGTTCCAAATTGAAGACAGTATAGTCAAATATTCTTTGAATAAAGAACAAGAAAGAGCTTTTCGTATTGTCGCAAATCATGCTGTAAGCCCATGTTCTGAACACCTAAAGATGTACATTGGAGGGATGGGTGGAACTGGGAAGTCACAGGTTCTAAAGGCACTTTCTCATTTTTTTGCAATACGCAATGAATCACATCGTTTTATTACAGTTGCCCCAACTGGGAGTGCTGCTGCCCTGCTTGGAGGTTCAACATATCACTATATGTTTGGAATTAATGAATATTCTGGAAATTCCAATTTATCACAAATACGTGGAAGACTGGCAGGTGTGGAATATGTATTTTTGGATGAAGTCTCTATGCTATCAGCAAGAGATTTATACAAAATCAGTTTTCAGCTTTGCAAAGTTTTTAACATTTCTGAAATTCCTTTTGGAAATTTGAATATGGTCTTTTCAGGTGACTTTGCACAATTACCACCTGCAGTGGGTGGTGAAAATGTATCATTATACAGTAGAGTCATTGGTGCAATATCATCAAATGCAAAATCTCAAGAAGAAGCTATTGGAAAGGCTTTGTGGCACCAGGTGACAACAGTTGTAATTCTTAGACAAAACATGCGCCAAAAGAATATCAGTGATCAAGATAGCAAATTCCGCAAGTGTTTAGAAAACCTAAGATATAAATCATGTACTACTGAAGATGTTGCTTTTTGCAGATCCCTCATCTCAGCACAAATTCCTGGTCGACCCTGTATAGCAAATGATGAATTTCGCAATATTTCAATCATAACAGCAAGAAATATTCACAAGGATGAAATTAATAGACTAGGTGCCATCCGATTTGCATCTGAATCAGGGCAAACATTAGTAGATTTTTTCTCAGAGGATAGTACAAAGACAAATACTAAAAGTAACTCAATTGGAAAAAATGCCCGTCATATTGGAAACATTACTAATGAGATACAAGAAGCTCTTTGGGAACAACCTCCCTCTTCTACAGATAAATTAATTGCAGGGAAATTATCTCTGTGTATTGGCCTCCCAGTCATGATCCGTGCAAATTTTGCAACAGAACTGTGTATTACAAAAGGTCAAGAGGGCCACGTGCATGGATGGCAATCTACACAAGGAAAAAAGGGTCAAAGGATTTTAGATACCTTGTTTGTCAAACTAGCTAATCCACCACAAGTTGTACAATTTGATGGTCTGCCAGAGAATGTTGTTCCTTTAACTCGTTCATCAACCACAGTTAAAGCTTCCCTTCCAAATGATGATATTATTTTTATTTCACGCAGTCAAGTGGAAGTGCTTGTAAATTTTTCTATGACTGATTTTGCTTCACAAGGAAAGACAAGGCCCAAAAACCCTGTTGATCTGAATAATCTGCAAACACATCAGGCATACTACACAGCTCTATCACGCAGCTCTTCTGCTGAAGGAACAATCATTCTGCAAGGTTTTGATGCTCGAAAAATGACTGGAGGTGCATCAGGTGCTCTCAGACAAGAATTTAGAGAACTTGAGTTGTTAGATGAAATCACTCATTTGCATTATGTGGGAAAGCTACATATATCAGTCAGTGGAGGCACCCGTAACCATTTAATCAAATCTTTCAGAGAATGGAAGGGTTATCAATATGTCCCACATAATATCCACAAATCAATACGTTGGACAAAGCAAGACCCCTTGAGAGAAGGAGAAATAGAAGAAGTCCAATGGAAAATTGTTCAACAAGGAACAATAACAAAGGGTCAAGCAATCAAGCAACCAATGCCAACATCTCAAGCTCCAAATTCATTGAAACAAAAGCTTTCAATGAAAGATTTCAAGCATAAAGAAAATGATATTAATGAAGAGCCAGTCAATAAAAAAACATGCTTAGGTTTAGAAAATGGTGCTGAACTACACAAAACTTTAATTCCTTCTGGCCTCAAATGGATGAACAATAGTTGTGCATATGATGCATCATTTGTAATTCTTTATTCATTATTTACTAGAGATGAAATTAAATGGACAACACACTTTCAAAGTTATCAAAATAGTGCTTTAAATAATATTTTAGAAGAATTTCAAAAGCTTCTACAAAAAGAAAAAACATTTGAACAAGTACGTGATTGTATTAGAGTGGCATTTGAAGCTGATGACTACAATTCTTTCCGTGTTGGCCAATTCACTTCTTTACTGACATTATGGGAACATATTCTCAGAACACCACAGGCTGTGCAAATGGCATACCAACAATGTGAAAATGGACATAAGCACCACAAACGATATATCAATTCAGGTGCTTATGCCATTGGAATTAATCCAAATAGATATACAATTATGTCACAGTGTTTTATGCCTGAACCTGAATTATCTCCCCAAAGTTGTCGACGATGCTCACAAGAGGTATTTATTTATCATAAAGTTGTATCAGCAAAACCATTGCTTGCACTAGAGTTTGCAGGACATGAAATTCAAATTGAAAATCAGATACTTATCAAAATAGATAATGTAGAATATATTTACAACTTGATTGGAATTGTCTATTATGGCAGTGATCATTTCACTGCTCGAATTATATTAGAAGATGGTCAAATTTGGTTTCATGATGGTATAACAACAGGTCACAACACAATTTATGATGGGTCGCTTATACTCAACTGTCCTGAGCTTTATACATGCAGGGGTAAGCGAGCATCACTGGTACTATATTCTCTAGATTGAATATGAGATCCGGACTCGTACATGCCATGCGAAGCAGTGGCCCTCACTACAAGTATTGCTCTGCAGGAAAAGGAGGC
>Ga0307511_10001071_pt1 | contig 29069 bp, 41 predicted proteins | sample 13_EM_MG_FD_200266 | JGI IMG/M metagenome (GOLD analysis project Ga0307511, IMG submission 200266) | Populus trichocarpa ectomycorrhiza microbial communities from riparian zone in the Pacific Northwest, United States - 13_EM | ecosystem: Host-associated > Plants > Roots > Unclassified | place...
CTGGCCGCAGTTGTCAGAAGCTGAGAGAGAGGAGGAAGCCTCACAATATCACCTGCGATTCCAAGTATTACGCAAGGTGCACAAAGTGCGGAGCTTTCAACTTGAGTTGGCTGCAAGTGTTTGGGGTTATTTTGGGGAGGAACCGGTGCGAATGTTGGAAGAAGCCATTGCCAAGGAAAAAGCGAAAGGGGGGTTTGATGATTTTCCCTGCGAGCCGTCTGTGTATTATAATCCGCAGGAGTTCCGCCTGGGGCTCCATCACAGTTTCGCATCGTTTTGAGCTACCTGTAAAAAATTATGTGCGTTTGAACCGGTTGAGCTACAATCGGGGAACAAGAGCCTCAGTCTGCCTACTAGGTTGCTCACCAGCGTCGGGTCTCCTACAACCTGGATTACGATATATTATTTTCGCACTGGCCGTACGGGTTGAGTCGCCAATCTCCGCTGTTCGAGGCGGGATCAGGATCAAACTCAGACAGAACGTTAACGTGATCAGATCCAACTGAGGGTGTCAGCCTGAACGTAGCCCGGAGCCGCAAACCGGGAAGTATCGTGGGTCCCCTCCGTGGGATCTGGTGACGCGGGGGGAGGATGAAAAAAGGGGACGAACCCATGTGCGGTTGAACATTGAACAGAATAAAATGACGGTGGTGATGTAGATAAGGTGCAGGTCGGGAAAGCCCAGGAGAAACAAAAACGAAAGTGGATCCCAACGACGGCTTCGTACGTACAACACCCCCTGGTGCACAGGAACGCAGGAGGCATACACCATATCCAGGGATCCGGTGATAGAGTTCGCCATCCTCATGGATTGCATTACCTTCAGCATCCTGGACTTCAGCTCCGCATTGTCGAAGGTTCGATGGCGCTTGCCGAAGATAGCTTTCTGCCGACATTCATCGCTAGTAATCCGCGGACTCCGCAACGCACCCCAAGCCTGAGATCGCCCCTCCGTCAACTGCACAGCCTCAGGACGGGATGATCTTGGATGTGTTCGAAATTCGGAACCTTTGATGGGCGCCGAAATGGGCGCCCCACGCGACCATTGCTCCCGGTTGTAGCTGTGAGGTCTCAAGCGCTCATGCATCGAGACTGGACAACAAGGTCGTCGCGCCCAGGCAACGCCAATGACGACAATCCCCCTGCGCCCCAGGGTTTCGATGAGATACCTGACGACCGCGCAAATTAGAACCACCCAAACCTCTCAAGGAAAGGTGATTTTTGATGTGGAGCGTCCAAATCCCGGGCGTGGAATTTCCAGCTTCGAGTCTCTGGCGCAGCTGGAAAACAAACTGCCAAGTACTGATCGTCAGGGCTATTCCGTAACATAGGTCGCTTGTCATGATGTGGAAGGGAACGTCTGGAGGCCGCCCACTGCCCTTCTCCTTTCCCCCTCGTCGGGATGTTGTTACCCTGCTCGCTGCCACTCTTCCAACTTCTCTTTGCGGCTTCCGTTGCCTTTGCACAAGGTTGGAAAGCCGACCCCTTCGTTCCTCCTGCGATACCGCTCGCTGTCAAATCGCCGTACCTTCAGACATGGTTACGCCAAGGAGCGGCGGAGAGCCCGCTGGACGGTGGCTGGGAATCCTTCCGTGATAGATCGGTACGTATTTGACCTGAACTCCCCAGCTGTTCCCCGAGGCCGACTGGTAGGTGTATTAGATCATTGCATGGACGGGGAAGGTTAGGGTGGACGGTATCTTCTTCAATTGGATGGGGCCGGACAAGGGAGGGGTCCAAAAAGATATGACTGTGCGTACTCCTCAGTTAGCTTCGGTTCCACCCGACGCGAAACTGATGTTGAACCTTCAAAGTTCACCTCCACGAAAACTATATTCACAGTGACTTGCGGGAGTGTGGATGTTACCGCCACCTTCCTAAGCCCAATCGAGGTCCGCGCACCACTGCGCTACTCCATCTACAATCGATCTGACCTTGACGCAGCCAACGGATTTAGTGAACCAGTCGATCCCTTTCTCCTTCCTTTCCGTGAAAGTTTCCGCGAACGACGGGCAACCCCATCAAGTCCAGCTCTACACAGACATTTCCGGAGAATGGCTCGCCCAAAGCGATCAAGATTTCGAATGGGAAACCATCGCGGGTGGGACCATCAACCACCGGTTTTGGCTCAAGAATCAGACCCAACTTACAGAAGTGGGCGGCAGGATTAGAGATGGCTCTGTGATGTATTCCACGAAACAGGTAATCCACCTCTGTGAGACCCAACCGGTAACTTTCTCAAAACATCTTAGGTCAACGGAATAACGTATCAGGTCGGCCAGGATACTCTTGTCCGGCCACTGTTCGAAACGAGCGGCGTCCTAAACAACACGGTCGACAAAGAATTTCGTAAAATTGGGGACAAGTGGCCGATTTTCGCATTCGCCCATGACCTTGGAACGATTGGCATATCAGGGTCCACCCCGGTTGTGTATACGATCGGATATGTCAGAGACCCTCTCGTTCAACTCTCGAATCTGCGTGGCGCCAATAGCATGCGACCTCCCTATTACCTCACTCGTTATGGTAGTGTTCCCGGCATGGTAGGTCCATCACGCACTCCTCGAGCGGCGGCTTTGATGTGGCCCTCCACAGGTCGGGGCGCTTCTCGACGACTACCCGAACACCTTGGCACGTGCGACCAATTTCGACGACAAGCTAACTTCGGACGCGCTGGCCGTTACACCACAAAAAGATGACTACGCAGGCATTGTCGCCTTGTCCGTCCGTCAGCTGTTCGGAACTATCGAGTTAACCACCGGGTGGGATGGTGTTACATACGTCCAGGATGACATTATGGCTTTCATGAGGGGTACGTGGTCCATCATTGAAATCCTCGAACATGACTGACACTGGATAGATGGGGTACGATATATTCATTTATTTTGGCTCTTGTGAAAGGACTGACAGGGTTCCGCGAAGTTCACAAACACGGTCGATATAATTTACGCCGCATGGCCGGCGTTCTTGTATACCAATCCAGCCATCGGAAGGTACCTTTTGGAGCCGGTCTTAGCCTATCAGGCTGCCAACCCGGTCCAAGGTAGACACTCCATTCACGACATCGGTGAGCTGGTCCATCTACTTTAGTGTTTTATCACCGCAGCTACTCATACTACACGCAGGGGCTTCGCCGTATCCAAAAGTGACCGGACCATCTAATGGTAAGGCTCTGTCCATTCAAGCGTGACGCGTACTGAATTCTCGATTGGCCTCGTCCAGAGAACTACCCCGTCGAAGGTTCGCACCGGGAATACGTTGATAAGACTTCGTGACAACTCACGTATATCGTACTTCAGAATCCGGCAACCAACTGATCATGGCTCTGAGTTACACTCAGAAAACTTCAGACAAGTCATTGATCACAAAATACGTAAGGATATGCAATTCTACTCCCTTCCTGGTCTTCACTCACACAGCGTGTGTGGACAGAAATCCCTGTACGAACAGTTCGGGGCTTACCTCGTCCAGAACGGGTTGTACGTGGGGAACCAGCTTTCCTCCGACAGTTTCGCTGGCGGGCTGGGGAATCAGACGAACCTCGCCATTAAGGTGCACCTTTTGCATGGGCGACCCGGTTGACTCCCCAACTTACGATCTCGATCCCACCTCTTCCTCCAGTCTATCGTCGCAATCAAGGCTGCTTCCGAGATTTTCAGAATTCTTGGGGACAACGAAAAGAGTCAAAATTTTAACGTACGTTTTTCCGTCCCTCTCTATCACCGAAACGCAGCTAAGTTGCCTGTTGCAGAATGTTGCCACCTCCTACTTGACTCAGTGGCAGGACATTGCGCTCTCATCGGACAGGTCCCATTATACCCTATCGTACGGGAACAACCCGTCGTGAGTATTGCGTACGGAAACGCGACAGTCTTTGCCATTCTGACGCGCCTATTAGATGGGGACTCCTGTACAACTTATACGCAGATCGATTGCTCGGTTTCAACATGTTTCCGCAATCTGTATACGAGACTCGTGGGTGTGCTTCGCCCCGCCGTGCATTCCCATGTTGACGCAATCAAACCTATTCAACGACAGAGACGAAATGGTACTCAACTAAGATCGACCCTTTCGGAATCCGATTGGATAGTAGGTAAAGAACTACCGTGAGTCCCTACGATGTATCTCAGGACTAACTATCCCTCACGACAGATCCACAGATGCCAAGACCGGTCAGCATCCATTTCGAACCCCCTTCCGCCTTGATTAACTCACAAGTACTCCCTTTGATAGATTGGCAACTCTGGACAGCGGCGACCCTAACGGACGAAACACTCCGGACAACCATGATCACGCTCGTCAGGAAATATGCTAGCTCGAGGGAAAATGACGGCCCCTTCCCAGACAGGTACAACAGCGAGACCGGCAAGATGGCAACGTTCGAGAATCGAGCTGTTGTCGGTGGTCATTTCGCCCTCGTACGTCGTTTGTTACCCTTTAAGAATGTATTGTGACTGATTCATCTGTTTCTCTTTTTCTCTTTAGCTCCTCGTTCCTGATATCAAGAAGGGCTCCAGTAGTGGGGGTGGCGGCAGTAGTAACGACGGAAGCAATGGAGGGAACAATGGCGGCGCGACAACGGCCATCCCTCTGGTCCTGCCTATGGTCTTGGCGTTGTCTGTCACTCTCATCCACGCACTATCGTAAGGTCCAACCATTAACTTTCCCTAAGGGGTTGGCTGTTTATTGTGTCTGAATTTTGGACTTTATATTATATGGTGATATACACACATAGACTGAACGTGATAATTTATTCAACCTACTGTCGTTTCTCCCCAACCTCCCTACAATGGCTGAGTTCAATCCGTGCCAGGGTTTTTGTACCTTCTCAGGGCCCTATCCCTCGCTTTGTCGTGCGCGATCAGAGGTAATGGGTATCCTAATTTCTCCGCGGCTTTGGGAGAGGGTTTGTAAATATCTGGGAAAGGCTGAGCGCTATGGCACCCTGAACGAAAAGGTGGCTCGCCTACCTGAACCACATAGACCGCCAAGCTCAGGAACGAACTCTCGAATGTAATTCCCAGTCGGGTCAGCCTAGGTTGACCATTAGCACCAGGTCCCCCACGATTGGGGGTGCGACGACGAACTTTTTCGCTCTGGTTGTACGGATTAAATATCCTGAAGTACGGTTGGGGATCTGTCCCAGTTCCCGAACTCCATTGCCAACCTCCATTGTTTGAGGCGAGGTCAGAGTCGATGAGCATCTTCGAAAAGTACTGTGCGCGTAACGCCCGTGAATACCTGTGACACAAGAAAAGCAGAATCACAATCACGAACCCTTTCACCCAGACGCCAATCCAGCATAAGATCCTTCGTCAAGTACATGGCAACGACCATCCGTACCCGGTTATGCATCCAACCTGAGTTCCACGCCGTCCAAATTCAGCACCTCAAAACGCAAAACCAAGCTGGCAGCCTCACCCATAGTATTCAATTGCCTCATTCCGGCATCAACGATCGGCACGCCGGTTTTCCCCTCCTTCCACGCGTTGAAGTGTTCCTCATTCGACTCCCATTTTATGTCGGCAAACTTTTCCTGGTACGGCCTCCCCATCGACACTCGCGGCCAAGCGCACATGACATGAGTATAAAAGTCCCTCCATGCTGTGAAACGCGACCGTAAACAAAGAGAGAAGTAAGAAAAAGGAGGCTGCGCACCTATTTCTTGCACCCACATCCCCACACTAGTATCACGGGAGGATTGGACGTGCTTGATCTTCAACAAATCCACGGTAGCACGAACGACTTCTCGACACGAGATCACTCCCGCAGAGAGATAGGGACTTGAATGTGGCTGTGATCAACACGGTGTATGCATTCACGGAAGCCATAATCTCACCTGAGGCGAGAGGTTGTATCCCTGTCCGCTTGATCGCGCTTGTCTTTGTAGGTTAATGCGCGAGAAGCTTTTGTGGACGCCTCCGCCCCCTCTTCCAGCGGATTCGCAGGCCCCAACTGTGAAGCCCTCGACTTTGTGCGTAGGAACCGATCCAGAATCTACACGAGTTTAGAACGGTCCAGGTGTTGGGGTTAGATGGGGAAGGTGAGTTGGTCTCCGTAACATACCTCCTTGGCGACGCTATGGCCCTCAGGCCAGATGACCTTCATTTTCTCTCGATCCTCACACTCGAAGCCTTCGACTTCATCAGGAATCTCTTGGTTGAAGAGGTCGGCGTAGGACGAATGGGAATGTATGTCATGGTCGTTTGGGGTAGGCTCCGGTGCCTCCGCGATCCATCCCAGGTTCCTGTTTAGCGCCTCGATCCATCTTCGATGGAACGGCGTGAAGACCTAAATCACCCCATCAGTCATCCAAGGCTAGTCACCTTCAGCAATTGTACTCACGGCAAAAGGTTTCCCCTGTTGGGTGAAGAGGGTCCCAGGTTCAGCCAGGAGTTTATCGTGGACGAAAGTGCACTTGATACCATCCTGGTTCGCCAATTCCAGGATCTTCGTGTCCCGGCGGAGTTCGTCGACTTCGTACTCGATGTTGGCGTATAGCTCCTTGGCGTTCCATTGTTTGAGGAGGTCGATGACACCAGTGGGTAAAGTACGACGCAGCGTATGCGTCGTGACATACAGAGGAATGTTCAGCTCTTTAAGCGAATGCTATGTGGAGAGCCTCGGTCAGAGTACGACGGGTGGGTTGACTCATCGCCCTCCACGCACCTTTATCGACCTCAAGTTTCGCAACACGAAGTCTATCTTCCTAGGACCGCGGTCATGTGCGATGTAGTCTTGCGAGCTGATCACGAACAGGACGATCAGGGGAACGTCGGCCTCTCGTGCTCGTTTTGAAGCTTGCGAAAGTGCACGATTATCAACAACTACCGCCCCTTAGAAACCCGGTGGTTTGGACAGCGAAGTCTCGAAACACTCACTCCTCAAGTCCGCCATCCGCATCCAATGAACGACGGCCTCCGTTCCGTCGACGGTCTTGAGGCCCACGGAAGCGGCATTCAACAACTTCTGCAGCGGTGGATCCGCGTCGACCTGGGCTGCGTCCTCGGCAGTGGCGGTGTAGATGGGATTGAACCCAGGAATAGGTTGATTCGCCTCCCCCTCTCGCCGCCTCTTCCGTACATGCTCGATGGAGGAGCGACCCGCATTCGACGCTCTGGAGAGCACACGCTTCGACATTTCGCATTCGCACAGAGAGTGGGAGTTGTAGAACAAACTGAGAGAAGGGATGAGGTGGCGTTATAAGAACGGGTGATTCGAGCTCGGGAGGGGATCGGATCGGATCGAACAGTTCATGTGCGATGACATCACAGGTCAGAAACTCTATTTCGTCAAATCAAAGATCCAAGTCCGAATCGTCGCCGTCCCCTCCCCGACCGCGCAGCTGCGTCCGAGTTCTGGTTGTGGCGGTTGTGTAGGTTTGTGAGGTGCTTGGTTTTGGAGGGACGGTGAGGACGCCTAGCTTCGTGGTTCAGGAGGGGACGTGCTTTGCGATCGACAAGCAGCACTCACCATTCTGTTTGAGGCGTAACTCGAGAGTTGCAGTTTGGAATGTATCTGTGTTTCCTAGCGCCTCGAAGCCGATGATCCTAGGGAGGCCAGGTCAGATCTCTTGACATGATCAGAGATGGCTCAACCCACTTGTCTGTCGACACGCCACCTACGAAGCACATAACGCAAGGCAAGACACGGATGTCAAGCCTTTCCACCAACCACGGGACATTTTCCACAAAAACGCGAATGAACAGCGTGGAGAAGTACTTGGGGGCTAGCGCCTAGATCTTCATGCGATCAGATAACGAGCACCGCGTCGGAGGGAGCGGGGCTCACGGCTAGGTGTTTATCCATTATCTCGCATCGCTTAAAATCTCGATGGAAGAAATGGATCACACAACGGGGTTCATTGCTATGTGTTTGTTGGAGCGTCACCCTATGGATGCATCGGTGGTGAACTGAGAGTCGACTCACGCGCTCGTTTTGATGACCTCTTTCTCGTCCGTGACTTCTGCGTATAGTCCATACCCAGTGTGTTCCATGGTTTGGACCTTCTCCAACCTACGCCAGGGACGGGGCGCTGGTAAATTGAACGGTTCAAAGATCAATGAGATGGGAATTGACGCAACTGGGCCCGCATCTCCTTGATGCCTCTATCTCTCAACGCCGCAGAGTCCGCATTTTCCAACTCTGCCTCGAGTTCAGCGAAGAGAGCATCTTCGTCCTCATCATCGGATGCGTCTCTCCTGGATTCCTGTACCCGATCAATGGAGGCTTTGTAGTCTGAGTTCAACGACTCGATGAACCGCGCATTCGTGGAACTACATCGCGAGTCAAAATGAGCCATATAATAGACGATGTTATCGGTTACCTGGAGGTCATCGTCCGTGGTGTGGATGGAGACAGGCGACCGCGTGTGAGAAGAGAGGAAAGGCGCCAGCTGACGCCAGGCGCGGGAGCGGGCTCGGAAGAACCGAAGTCAAACCTCGACGGACACTCCTTCTCCTCGTCTCAAACCTCTACCACCCGTTTTTTCGGTTCGGCTGAGCGTCCTCGTCGCCACGGACGACGCTGAGGGACTGTCCATTCCACATCCTCTCTCGGTTCAAATCACGCGCACGTTCCACGACGTGACGCACACCCCACACCTTGAACCGAATCGAGCGACGCGGAGCTTTTGTCAGTCTTCCCGTTCAGCGTTACTCCATTAGACTCGCACCATGAGTCTCCCTTCATCTCGAGAGATTGAACTCGAGACCTTGCTTCGTCAGAGGGATGCACAGGTCCTCGAGCTCACGGTTCGTGTATTCCGCACTACATACGAGCATCGTGGCTAACCACTGAAGATGCCCATAACAGGATGAAGTCTCTCATCTCCGCCAGTACCTATCCACCCAACCGGGACCATCAACCACAGACTCTCTATCACTACCTCCGGCTCTGATATCGTATCTGCTCCCTCATCTCACCGGCGCGAATAAGATTCCCGGGACGAGCCCAACGGCACCCACATCCGGAACCAGCTCCTCCACCGTAACAGCTGCCCTTGTCCAACGAACGAAGCTTTTACAAGAGGAGAACGATGAGCTATTTGAGCTGCTCAAGTCCGGGGAGACGGGGAAATTAAAGGAGGAAGTACGTGGACTGCGCAAGGTGGTTGACAGGCTGGAGCGGGCACTCAAAGGTGGCGTGCTCTCGCGACAGGATGTGTTTCCCTCACTAACGACAGCTCCCCAGAGTCCCACCAGGTTATCACGTCGCTCTCGTAAGTCCTCGTTCGTGCTGAAGGATCCGAGCCACTGTAGCTCACCCGCCACCGTGTTCGTTCCAGGACTGAACTCGATAAGGCGTACGATGTCATAAACACTTCGAACAGTCGTTCCACGAACTCCCATTATCACCCCCACTCGCCTGCAAAGATGCGTAATGGTGTTTCTCCACGTCCTCCGGTCACCGGTGGCGGTAAACCACCGCCAACGGGTCCAAGAGCACATAAGAAGCCAAGACTGTCTCAATCACCTTCCACGAGCACCGCCTCCCTCCACCCTCACACCTACACACGTAAAAACCCTGGGCCACGCGCAAGGTCTCACGACGATCGGACCCACGATAGGGACCCCGTCGAACGCAAGGCACCACAAAATGACGTGAAGATGGAGGTGGATGAAGACGAATCCCATGACTCCCGTCGGAACAGGCGACGGTCCAAGTCCAGATCTAGGTCCAGATCCCGAGACAGGGAACGTGAGAGGGATAAGGGAAGGCATCGAGGAAGAACTGGTGGTAGGGAGAACGATCGAGAGAGGGATTGGGATATGAAGGAGAGGGATTCAAACAGGTCACATCGGAGTGGAAACCATCGGGAGAGTGGCACGCGCAGGAATGGAGGCATCGACCGTTCTTTGGCGGAACGGATGGGCCTCTAAGCCTGCTCGCGCTCCATCCACCCCGGTCACTCCAAACAAACAAGCCCACGGTTCGCTGTTAATGGGTAAATCCCCTCCTACAACTTCTCTTCGCGTCGAATCACCCCGCACGCGTCTGTGTGGAACCCCCTCGCTGATTCTTTCCTTTCTTCTTCAGGCTTCTCTCTATTTCTTGTTTTCCATCAAAGTTCAATCTCAGTTTTGGTTTCGGCCTCTCTAGTCTTCCCTCAATCCGATTTATCTATCCTTATGTGATATCCCACTTGCAGGATCTGTACATCATGGTCATTATTTCATCTTATCTTACCATATATCTCTGTTATCCGTCTCTCAGTCACTCGGTCTCGGTCCCGGTCTCTGTTCTCTCGTCTCGTCTCTCTCTCGTCTCTCTTGTCATCTCTGTCCCTCGTGTCCACGAACCCGCGGGACCATCAACTGTATCGATATCGATGTACGACTCTTGTCGTTGTTGTCGTCGCCGTGTTTTACTGACCTTTTCGCTTCGTCGGCTTTCGCTTCAGCTATCTCCCCTCTGGCTGCTCATCCGGTCTCCCCCTGTTTTCACAGTGTATCCTACTTCGCTTTCTATCGTTATTTGGTTTTATATTGTGTGAACCCTTTGGTAGGATGTTTCCCTTTTTATTTATTTCTTCTTTATTTCTTTGCCAGGCCGTTTCTCTGTTTGGGGGTCCAGTCTCGCCCTCACCCTGCGGACGCCACCGAGGTCCACTCGCCTACCACACCTCACGCGACCCTCCCCAACCGCGGAACTCACTGACCTCTCGCACTCAACACCGACTGGTCATCGAACAAGGGGAAAGTAGACAAGGGCATATTTATTACCCTCGTTTGAGAAAGGTTATTGTAGTTTACTGTTAGAGAAACTGTAGAAGTTGCGGGTAATACTAATGAGATCGCCGTGGTGTGAAAGTCCAGGGAAAAGGGGTTATGGATATCAGAATAGAAGAACCAAGAGAGGTAGCTGAGAGACGAGATCCGAGGGGTAGGCTGGGGAATAGATCGTTCCGGGCGATCAGACCTAACGCAGGCACAGTCCACAAGCAGAGAGAGGAAATTCGGAGAGTTTGACGGGAGTTGAGCTTAAGGATGGGAGGCTGGTTACCAGGCACAACGATCGCCCTTGCTTGGTTTAGTTTAGAGCGGTCAATTCATCCCCAACAAGGGAAGCGCGCTTTTTACAGCACCGAGCCTGTCAACCGAATGCGTGAGTAGACGATGAAAAGGCGTTGCAAAGCAATCACCGACCAAAGGAGTGTATTCAGTGGGGAACTGACGTCGGCGACAACACGCTTGTGTCTGCCTCGGCAGTCGTGGGGAGAGGGTCACTTCGAGGGTTGCTGTCGTCTTGAGGAGGGTTGTTTGGATGGGGGTCGTCCCGAGGAGCTGCAGGGATACCGTTAGCCTTGGCAGGGGTATGGTTACGGCTAGGGTTCTTCCGCTTCCGAGCTGTGAAGGGAGTGTTAGTGTCGGGCCAAAAAAAAAAAAAGATTGAGGACATGCCAATCAATCTTCCTGTCTTCGAGAGAGCCGGACCCACGGTTGTGGACTTCTTGAAGGGGGTGGAGGAGGAGGAGGGAGAGGTAGGTGAAGCGTCATCGGGAGATGAGGTGGCCGCAGGTTCGCTCTGGATACTAGAACATGGGGGTTGACATATGACCTTGAGGGGTCGTGTTAGTTTCAGTGAAATATCGACTGGGCCCAAATACTTACCTGAGTGTGAGTTGCAGTGGTTTTGAACGAAACCCTCCTCACGACAAAAAGTACCCAAGAGACACAGACCAAGGTGGGAACACAGACGAGCGCATGACCGAGATCTAGAACAGAGGCGCGAACCAGGTGACTAACCAAGATCGAGGCGAGGGCCAATGAGCCCAGTAAGCAACGCATGAGTGCACCAGGGCCGTCAGCGATAAAGGAAGGGGTGCATCCCGGTCCCGAAGACCAGTAAACCCTTCCAAGAGCGGAGGTGAACAGCGAATAGGGTTTCCGGCAGCGCCTTGAAGTTGGTGAGAGGGAAGCGGTCCTGGCCGGGGACCTGGAATCCGAAGGCGAGTTGTGGCGAAGTCCTTCGTAATACTGAGAGAGGGCTTGGTGGGGAAGAGTAGCGGCAGGAAGGGGAGAGGCGGGGAAAATTATAGCGTTTGGAACGGCAATAGGGGTAGAGGTGGGAGCCAGAGAAGGGGCAAAGATTCCGATGAAGACGGGGGTGGGGCCAGCAGCAAGGTTGGAAAGAGGAAAACCAGCTGGGATGAGGATGTGGGACATGTCAACAGAGATCGATCCGGGCGTCCATCTGGCGGCCCGCCATCTCGACTCACCTCTACACCTCTACTGCCCACCACTAGCATCACATTTACCGCGAGTCTCTACACCGGTCTATTCATGCTTTTGTTCTGGATGGTCTACACCTTGGCATATTCGACCCCGGTGAGCCCGATCCCGCGACGGTGTGCGCTGGACAGTGTCGCACCCTTTGCACCTCCGGACCTCAGAAGAAGGTGGCTACCAGACGAGAACTGATGAACACTAAATAGCAAGGAAGTAGAGGGCCTCCGCTGTCTCAAAACCGAGTCACCTCCCCCCAGAACAGACTTGGAGCCCTCAAACATATATAACGAGGACGATGGAAGTCCTCAGAGGGTCTGTCGACAGCCCCCGAGTCTCTCTTGTCCATGGTCTGCCACCACGGTCCTCCTCCTTTGATGGGGGATCACGATAAAATGAACGTTTGAACTCATACATCGCCAATGTGAAGGTGCATCGTGATCGTCACCTGGTTCACGAGGTCGTTGGATGAAGGAATCGAGAGCACTACGATAACATTCACTCCGCACCACGAGCCCAAGCTAAGGGCTGTTGGACCCTCTCGGTATCGCTGGTATCCGCCGACCCTTGCGAGCTTACGATACACCACGAGGGACTTGGCGATGCTGTCGACATTCAAACCCTCCCGGTCGATCTCGTCTTGACATACGGGCTGTAAGCCCCTATTTTCTAGTGATAGGCCCCGGTCTACAGGTCTGTACGTTTTTGGATGGCCTGGCATACTGGACCCTGATACCATTAGTATGATCTGCTGTATTATACGCCAGCAATTCAACATGGGCGCGGTCGATCGGTTTCATCGATTGGTTGATGCATGCTGGGGCTCAACCTGAAAGATCCGGTTTTCAATGTAGGAAAGCAGGGAGTGGTGGCGAATGCAAAGAAGAGAATCCACTCATCCAGCACAACGCCCACAATAGACAAGTCTCGCCACAATGGATCGACAGGCGCAAGGCGCCGGGGCGAAATCTATCAATCGCAGAGTCAGGGACTGGCGCCTCCCTCCATCACCATCGTGGAAGGCGCTTCCCGGCGGGCAGGCGATCGTCCTCAGCGGTAAGGCGTGGGCTACTTGAGACTAGTTCTCCACCTATTCCCTCGTTCCCCCCACGCCCCACTCCCATTCCCCCCTCCGTACGCATACAAACCATGTCTGACTGGGAACAGCCGTGGTCCAATAGTTCCACTGCTCCGCCGATCTCAAAACACAACTACAATGCAGAGAAGGCCATGCTTGCTGGAAGCTTCATCTGCTCGGTGCTCTACGGTACACCACCGCCGACACGTTCTTTATTCGCACTCACTTCGATTGTTCGGTTTATCCTAGGGGTGCTCGCCGTGCTATTCTTCCAATGTATGGCGGCGCTCCTCAACCCCACCCATCGTAGAGAGGAGGGCATCAAGCGGTGGCTTGTATTCTACACCGTGGCTATGTTCTTGTTTGTGACTGTATACACCGCGGCGAACCTCCACATTCAATCCATTTCCTTCATCGATAACCGCCAAGACGTCCCCGCATACTCACCTCACTCCTCCGGGCCACTCAATTACCAGTACGATGTTCGCGGAACGTCCCTCGGCCTTATCCCCAACGTTATGTTCAACTTGAACAATTGGCTAGCGGATGGTCTTCTGGTTAGTTCTTTGTCTGATGCCGCGCTCACTCACCCCGGTGTCTAACGTCTGCTCCGCTCCTAGATCTACCGTTGTTACATTATATATTCCACAAACCTCTGGGCTATCGCCCTTCCCTGCCTCATGTACCTTGCCTCTTTGGGTACACATTTTACCTCTGCGATGCTCTGGACTAACGCCACTAATGTAGGGGTGGGTATCGTGGTGCTATACTTCCAGCACCTGGGGGCTTCCAGAGCAACCCCTGTATTCCCCTACCTCGGTATTCCGTACCTTTCAATTTCAGTTTCACTCAACCTCCTCCTCACCCTGATGATCGTCACCCGGCTCGTCCTGCATGGAAGGAACCTCCGTACTACCACCCGCTCTCCAGTTGGAATTAGTGGATTGTACAAGGCGGCCTCCACCATGCTTATCGAGTCTTGCGCCCTTTTCGCCATGAGTTCGTTGGTGGTGGTTGGTGCGTTGGTCGGGATCGTGAGGTCCGAGTCGTACACCGGAGTCGACATTGCGGATGTATCCTTCCCGATCCTTGCAGAGACTCAGGTTCGTGCCTTCCCATGACAACAACCTCCGGGCCAGTCATCTAATGTGACGGTGGATCGGACAGGTGATCGCACCACTACTCATCATTCGACGGGTCGCCAACGGGAGCGCGTTGACGAGCCACGCTATCACCGCTGGACACGCCAGTGCGTTCAATGTTAGGAGTAGAGGGGGGCTGACGGGTACTGAGTGCATCCCTCTTGGTGGGTACCCCACGAGTTCGGTAGCTGGGTATGGAAAGAACCCCAGCGAGCTTGGGGTTGTGGTCGAGACAACGACAGACTTCCATCCGGATAGTAAGGTCTGAGGGTCTTCCAAATCCGACCCCTTCTTCGGTTACTGTTCCCTTACCTGGCCTGGCGCCTCCCATCCCCTTCCGACCCGGCATCACTCCCTTCCGTTGCTTTGCTATTGTATTTTATTTCAAACCGCCTGGCCTTGAATCTATTCCCGGCCTGTATCTAGATCATGCCTGTAACCTATCATCATTTTCGAAACTATTGGCACATAGATTCCACCCAGTCGACGAACGGGGGGCACAGATTTCTTTGTGGGCTCTACCAACAGTCGTGGTTGGCTGACCCGAGCTCGACGAGAGATGATCGAGTTTACCCCCCCCCTACGCTCTCAAGAACGGTCAGCTCGGTGGGGATACGAACATGTAGCTTCTCCAGAATGGGTTTTCCCCCGTTGTTTAATCACTTGATAATGCAAACACTCCTAGCCAGCTCCTCCACCACAACAGGCGACTCAGTCTCGAGCAGAAGCGGTAGGGGACACTCGACGTAGTTCGCCGCCCGTGGCCGGTGGGTTTTGAGTACGTCGAACGTGCCAACGTCAGCCCAGCGGTTTCTGAACAAGTATCAATCGAGTGTGACAGAAAGAGCGCCCTCAAAGATAGGGACATCCGCAAATCTTCCAGTGCTAGTAGTCCAAGGTCAGGCCTGTCAGGGTCGGGACAACAACATAACCGATGAGCGCGTAATAATCGGGGTTGGGGCTAGAAACCTATTTAGAGTTTTCAAAGTGCAGAAGGACCAGTGGATGGCGTACCACATAACACTGAGAGGTCGTGTTAGCTTCCGTGGAATATCAACAAGGCTCATATACTTACCCGAGTGCGAGCGGCAGTGGTTTTGAACGAAGCCCTCACGACAACCGTACCCAAGAGACACCGATCAAGCCGGGAACGCATACGAGCGCGTGATAGAAGACAGGGGCGTGAACCAGGTGATCAGCCGAGACCGAAACAAGAGCCAATAAACCCAGTAACACATATTTCTTATCGATGACCGACAGGCGTGCGCGGTGCCTGCAGTTTGGAGTACGCACGGCAGAAGGAGTTTCCGATCCAGAGATCTTGTCCAGGACAGCGACGAACCCTGGTCACGAGTGAAAGAATGGCTTGAGGAAGCTTTCCCGGATACCTTTAGAAGTGTTCGCGAAGTACGAGGTAATGCCAATTGGACTAGCCCCGCTGTAGTTCCAGCAGCAGTTCTAGCCGAGGGCCTAGAACCCGAAGGCGAGTCGTGGTTTGGGACAGCGGTAGGGATAGAGGTGCGAGCCGTAGAAGAGACCGGAAATGATCCCGGAGAGGGAGCGACGATTTCGATGAAGGCAGGAGTGGGGCCAGTAGCGAGGTTGGAAAGGGGGGAACCAGCAAGGATGGGAGTGTGGGACATGTCAACAGTGTGGAGCCCGATCCAAGTAGACGAAAAACGGAGATTGGAGTGGCCGGGGGTGTCGAGGTGGAGCCAGGAAATGGTCGAATATAAGAGGGCCATCCGGAACAGAAGCATAGCTGACCGATGTAGGAACTCGTAGTCAAGGTGGTAGTGGTAGTGTGGAGGTGAGTAGATACTGCGGAGGTGGGAGATAAGGTGAGAGCGAGCCCTGGTTTACATACCCGTAGACGGCCATGCGCTTTGAATCCCCAGACCCCAGAAGAACGCGGATACCAGACGAGAACCAGCAAAGATAGAAAAGAAACTCGGAAGTAGAGGATCAATAGCGCCAGCCCATCTCGAAAACCGGCCCCCTCACAGAACAAAGTCCCAAAACATCGCGGGAACGATGGAAGTCCTCAGAAGGTCGATCGACAGCCTCGAGTCTCTCTCATGTCCACGGTCGGCCACCACGGATTCCGTTGATGGAGGATCACGACACGTCCCATGACAGCACAGCCACCGGTGGCATTCCGGCCCGGACCATATATCTTGGCACAAATCGAGATTGACGAACTCGTCCCACTTTTCTGGACGCGGCCTCGGACCAAAGACACCTTATCTTCGGACCATTCTTCTCTTGCTCCGTCCCCCCTAGCATAATGTGATACACACGGAATGGCGCGATTCGCATCATACAATAAACTAAGTGGTGATGATGGGGGCTTTCAGGATTTTGTTTTTCGGTGGAACCGATAAGGACTCACCCGACCCTGGATCCAATGGTGCGGGTTTCCACCTGGAATATGTTCGGGCGATCCAGGGCCGATGGTACCGAACCTACTTATTAAACGTCGGCAAGTACCCCTTCATTCCTCGTTTCTCCTTGCAGTTAGGCCAAGTTTTAATCTCAGGTCCCGTAATGAGCGACTCGGAGGAAGCTGAACCTGGGGAATTCCTAATGCACACACCATCGCGAGCAAGCGCGTCATCAGCGATGTGAGCGCAGCTCCCTTCGCTTTGCCTGTCGAGATATGTATCATCAGCATCAACTCCCTATGTTCAACAATCACACGATTGACGACTGCGCCAAACTTGGACCCGCGATCGGGTACCGGTGGATGAGACCAGCCGTCCCCCTCGCCCTCCAGTTCTCCAAGACAAAAGAGTTTCATCACCGGCACCATTCTCGGCACCAAGGAGTCAAGGCTGCGCAATCCCTATCTTACAGAACATTTATCCACAGACCCCTCGCTCCGAACCCGCACCTCCGGCGGGGGCCCTATCGATAATCGTTCACGCTCCCGCACGCGCAATCGATTTTCCCTATCTAATTCCCCATACGGCAGGATGGGGTGTTCAGGTTTTAACTACCCGACAGATTGGGTCCCCGCCGCCCACCCGTTCTTCCTCCGGATGTGATATGAATATATGAAAGCCCGACAACGTCGACCGAGTTGGCTTAGCTCAGGTCAGCGTAGCTGTCAAGACGGAGAATTCGAATCCTCGGAGGGAACTATACCGTTTTCGAGCTCGAGCGCGGGTGTTGTTTGGCTGTCCAGGGCGGCGGCCCATGTGGCATTCATGACGGCTCTTTATCACCCCCTTCCGACGCTCGGATCTCAGACCACCGCACAGACTGGACGTATCGGTTGCGTTTGGGTTTGGTTGCTTCGAAGTTTCATTTCCTCTAACCCGCCACTACAAAGGCTCGGTACACTGTGTATTGAGCACTCAGTGCCGGAAATGACGGGGTGGACGGGAAATGCACACACAACACTTGACGTGATGCATGCACGAGTCGGTGACCTGGCGGCATTCATATGTCCGCCGACGAGACATCGCCCAAATGAGTAATTCCACAATAAACCGACAGAACTACGAATAAGGAGAGAGAGAAAGAGAGCTCCAACGTAAATATTCATTCTCGCAGGCCACGAGTCTACCATTCAACCTGTTCCATGATTGGGTTAGACAGCACCCACAAACCCCACAGCGCCACAACGCTGGACCGTGTTTTCCTGATCGGTATTAGCCTGGCTTCAATTCCGTTTGTTTCCGCTTAGCGTTGATCCCGCCCCAACATATACATATGTGGCGCGCGCCTCTTTCTTGCATGCAACCAATTCAGGAACGAAAAGTACGCCAAACGGTTGGATGGATAAAGGCGAGACGAGGGTTCCATGCCTCGAGCACTTGTCGAGAGATGGCTGCATATGCATATGTATTTCGGGTGCGTGGTGTGGTGTGGTGTCAGGTGGGGTTTTTCGACCCGAATGATTGTCGTAATGGCGTAGTGGCGGTTTGCTTCCGCGCCTTGGTGTCGTGATGGCCGGTTGGTCGTCACGAAGTTCCGGCGTCTCCTCAGGTTGGGTTGGTTCAGCGTTCAGAACTCAAGGCTGTTTGGGAGTTTGGAGACGGTTTCAGTGGGTTGGTCGGGCGGCGCGCGGCGCGGCGGCTAACCAACGTAATAATAGTCGCCGTCCTCGTCTTCGTGGTGAGTCGGAATGTCAGTTCTCGTTTTTGCGTGCCAGCTCGCGAACTCGTTCGTGTTTACGAACACCTTACGAACTTGTGAGCGTCATGAATTATGCGTTCATCCGCATACAGCGCGGTGACCGCGGTGTCTATCATCCAACTTTGTCAATAACGCCCAAGGAATTCCTATGGAAACATTCCTGGCGCGACACTCACCTTCTGGGTTTCATATGTCAGCCTGGGCGTGACATGGTTCGCTCCGGAAGGGACCCAGACGTAGGGCTCAGCGTCAGTTTGTGGGCCTGCCTAATCCCACCCACCCGCGGAACGCGTTTTGTCATGTCATGTCCGTGACGTTCGCGAAATTACACGCGTCATGAATGAGAGAACGAACAAGTACCCCCGTCCGGTCCGGGGTACGTGACCGAGGACCCTAGTGGTCTGTGCCGACAGCCGTAGACTCAAACAAATGATCCAGATAGCTCAGGCGTGGAATCCGTAACCAGCGACTGCTAGCTTCGCGCCACGGGGCCAAAGAATGCACAGGAGAGGCCACACTATGCGCGAAAACCACGGTCATGCGGATCTGGGGTTATTTTTTGTCTCACTTCAGGGAACGTGAGAACGATGAGGGAAGGTAGGGCCGCAACCTATGAATTGGAAATCCGCCCCGCGCGCCCTGCGTCTCAAACTCAAAACTCGAAACCGCTATTCCGGAACCTAAGGAGCGCGAGGACATGGAGCACAGGTGACTCGGCGGATCATCTTACCCCTCCGAGGATCGGACCCGAAGAGAGCTGCAGCTGTGATCAGGTCGCACCCATAGCAACGCGGTCCGGAGAGGGCACACAGGGTGTATGTATCAGCAAGAGATGGCTGTCCAGGCAGCCGATAAGACAAGCAAGTACCAGTGCTGACTAAAGTGTGGCGCGACGCAGTGTTGCGGATAAAGATATCTAATAAACAGTATCATACGGCATGTCAACCAAGACTTGGCCAAGGGGAGCGGAGAGGAAGTGCTATGGTTACAAAATTGTGGGGTCAGGCAGAGATTATGGGTGAGAGCGTAGGAGAACGAAATGCAGCACGGGGCCACTAATTAGAGGAACGATGAAAGGGATAACAGCGCGAGTTTGCAGACTCGTTGGGAGAAGTCGAAAAAGGCTTTGAAGGGAATATCGAGGTGGCCGACATATCGAAACCGTTGCCCTTTGAGGATTTACGGGCGACAGAAATTAGGAATGAGGGGAGGGGTGGAAGAGGTGGTGGAGGTGTGGGATGGTGGTGGGCTGGGGGAGGAGGAGAACCGGGTCTTCGGGGTGGAGAAGCCGGACCGGATCTCCTCCTCGTACGACCAGGCGATGTAGGTGGTTTCGAAGACCCTGGAGAGGAATGGTGAGTGTCAAAAAAGCCAGGAGGTTCAAGTGCAACGTACGATCGCCAGCCCCAAATTCGTCGAAAGTCAAGCGGAATTCATCATGGGACGATAAGGTGGCGGTAGAGGTTGTCTTTCTGAGCCGGCCAATCGACCTGCTTGGTCTCAGTCGTGGGGATGGAAGGGGTTGTAGGGCGGGTTCTGGGGTAGTGGCCCGTGGAGGAGGGGAGGCAGCTCGGGGAGACATTGGAGAGCAGGGGATTGGGGGGATGTGACATTTGCCGTTGGGAGATGGGGGAGGTTATAAGGAGCGAGAGGATGATCCGAGGCCCCAAGCATCTCCGTCTCTTTCGAACTATCCCTGTTTCAGCGGATATGGCGCTTCGGGAGAGACGCCTGTGGTTTGAAAATCGGGAGCAACGTCACAATGTGAGAAACCAAAAGCGGAAAGGGGGTGTCGTAAGGGTCCGGCAATTTGGAATTCAGTTTCTCTCTCTCTCACCTCCATACACTTGGCTGGCTCCATCTCCCTGTTGAGTTTTTTGATATGAAGGCATTTATCATTTCTGCCCCGGTCTTGGTCTTCTTTGGCCTTCTCTCGTATGCCGCCCCGCTTCTCCACGTGGCTCGTCCTCTCCTCTCGACCGCCCCTTTCCCCGACCGCGAACGTCCTCTCGTAATGGCTTACTATCCAGACTGGGCCTCTTACTCTCTTCCCCCGGACAAGATCGACTTTGGCCGGTTTGATTGGATCGACTTTGCGTTCGCTCTTCCGGACCAATCCCTGGCTCTCACCTGGGATGATCCTCTCAACGCCCCTTTGCTTCTCGACAGGCTGGTCGCTTCTGCCCACGGTGCAGGCAAACATGTCAAACTGAGCATTGGCGGGTGGACTGGCAGCCGGTTGCGTATCCATCTTCGTCGAGTTTTCCCATCGTGTTGTATTCAACCCCTTTTATAGCCACTTCTCTGCTGCTGTGGCGACGGAAGGAAGCAGAAAGAAATTTGCGTTCAACATCTTGGGCGCCTACAACCGTTTCTCTCTCGATGGGATCGACATTGACTGGGAGTACCCCGGTCAGCAGGGTAACGCTGGTAACGGCGTTTCCTCATCAGACACGGCAAACTTTCTCCTCTTCTTGCAAGATCTCCGCCGTATGCTACCACCCTCCGCCAAGATAACGGCAGCCACCCAGACGGTGCCGTTCGCCGATTCGAATGGTCACCCGCTCCAGGACGTGTCTGAATTCTCCAAAGTGCTCGATTGGGTGCTGTTGATGAATTACGACGTGTGGGGATGTACGACTTCCTTTCGTTTAGGCTCAACCTATCCTCCCGCATGCTTAAACTCCATTTTTAGCTTCTTTGAATCCCGGACCGAACGCACCGCTCGAGGACATGTGCAAAAACTCTTCTATCCCATCTGCCAACGCACATTCGGCGGTCCTCGCTTGGAAGGCCGCGGGCTTTGCTCCATCTCAGATCGTCCTCGGAGTTCCCGCATACGCCTACATCTCTCGCTCGACCGCTTCTTCCCTTCGCCAGAAGCGTGCTCTCGGTGGTCCAAACGTCCGAGTCGTCAATGACGCCGGTGGAACAGAGACTGGTCAAGTCCAATTCAGGGATCTTATCAAACAGGGAGTCCTCACTCGAATCAATCGCCCGCCCCAATCTTCCTCCTCGGTCACCGACGGCGAATCTCTTGATCATTCTCCTGAACCAGAAACCGATGTCGATAACGACGAGGCCTGCGCCGGAGTCGAAGATTACGAGGATGACGAGAAACAGCTAACGTTGTCCCTATCTCCAGCCGGAGAATTGATGGTCGCCGCCGACGCTCCTTCTCCAGTTCCGACCACTCACACCTTCACCGCGGCTTTATTTGATGGCGCCGGAGGCTTCACTCGCCATTGGGACGCGTGCTCCTCTACCCCCTTCCTCCGCTCTGAATTCGCCGAACAGATCATCACCTTCGACGATCCACAGAGTCTAGGTCTCAAAGCTGCTTGGGCCAAGGAAGCTGGTATTCTTGGCGTGAATATCTTTGATGTGCACGGAGATACGGACGACTGGGATCTTGTCGACTCTCTCAGGAAGGGACTCGGAATCATCTAGGTTTCCTTTTCTGGCTGGAGCCCTCCATCTTCTTTTTCATTTCGCCTGCAGGCTGGGACCTTTATGTGTATCTCTATTTTTTGTTTTGTTGCACTGGGTGTATTTTTATTCGTCTCCTCATGTAACCCCGAATCCGCATGCCCACCTAGAGTCGGCATTACCAACGTTCCGCGCACCCTGATCCATCCAACTCCATATCGGGACCCTGAACCTTATGTACTCACCTCATGCCGGCGTGACGCGGGAGAGGATCGAGATCAGTCGTGGGTCGCAACCTTCCGAGAAGCCAACCGGCACGTCGGGAATCCGAACAAACAAGGTCGCCCACGCGACATGAACTCCGCTCTGGGTGAATGTATAAAGCAAAGAAGCAGCCCGGCACCGGTCATCAAACTGGGTCGTCGTAAAAGCCCGCGCGTGGCGATGTTACCGTTGTGAGGCGGGTGGAAAAAAGGAGCGTGCAACCACAAAGTTTTTCTCTCTCTCTCTCCCCTGGTTTACAGGTTTACATACTGCTTGTCCCAAGGTTGTATCGACAAAATTCCGGAATCACTTCTTTCCCCGACCCCGTCGTCGTCGGCGGTGGTTTCGCCGGTGCTAGGATACCCACTCCACAGGTTACGCACCTACGTGGCACATGGCTGTGGTGTGTACTTACAGTACCCCACCCCACGGTTTTGAAATATTCATCGCGGTCGCTACCGATCCCGTGCTCCGCCCACCCTGCTTCGTGTGGCTGTACAGATCAATCGCTGATATTATTGTACGCTCCTGTCGTTCATTCAATCGTTTTGTCCCAAGGCCCCTAAGTATTACTGGATCAGATAACACCCCGAATTTCATCGATCGCCCGTCGTGATTTGTGAGCATCGTCAATAAACCCCATGTAAGCATCTTTGCGTACGCAGGTTTCCGAGAATCAACACCAAAGGGGGGTGTGTGGTTTTCGGGGATGCGAAGACATTTGTCGAAGAAACCATGGGAATCAACTATGAGTGCGGGGTGAAGCGTATACCCGGATAAGTTGAGGGCTGTGACTGCTCCTTCCGAGTGTTCTGCTTCTTGCTCAACCATTCACCTTGGAAGGCTAGGAATTCACGGCACATCGTACAGGCAAAAACGATCGTGGATCTGGTTGAAAAACGTTGAAAAAGTTTAGTCCCGGGCCACGCATAACGTCCTGTGCATCCTCCCTCGGACCGTTTCCCCCCTGCCAAGCGCTGGGGTGTATCATCGCAACATAACACTCAGTTTTTTTTTTTTGCTTGGATTGTCCGACCGGAGTCGAAATACCCTCGCCAGCGACGGGTATATGGAATCGATTGAATGTGGCTCGCCTCTCCGGGGATACCCGAGAGATTGTCGGGGGTCTCAAATGCATATATGCCCCCGTGAAGGGCACTCGCACAGTAAATGGGGTCAGGGTGATTGGCGAGAGGTGGATCGTTTAGCACCACCGAGCGACGGTTCGCCCGTAAAATGCTCCCAGGCTCAACAGGGGGGAAAAGAGACGGCACTGCAAAATGGGGCGCATACAAGGCAGCAGCGAGTGGAGGCTTACGTCTTTGGCCCAGTGGCCAACCCTCCCTCCTTGCCTTCACTATCGCCATCACCTGTGCGACTACGGTGATGGGACGCGAGGTGGTCGTCTGACCGTCCAACACTGCTGGGTATTCACCCACAACCCCCCGCCGGTGAAGACTTCTTTGATGACGGAGCGATACAAGGCGCTCGGGTGGATCGTCCTGCGACACTGGGGTAGTAAAATAACAGCCGCGAGCGATGTTGCCGCATCGAGGAACACGAGTCCGAGTGAGTTGAAAGTTCGAACCAGCTAAGCGAAGTGGATCGTGATCGAGGGGGGGGTGGTGATGATACTCGGGCAAGATATTGTTGGATCGTCGAAATGGCACAGATGATTGGAGTGGTGTGGCACATGTGGTGGGCGACCCGCAGCAAACTACGCTCCCCCGCCCGGTGCGGAGCGTGCGCGTGAGGATCAAGATGCCGGTTCGGATCCTCCCTTTACAGCACTTCCCAATCGAGACACCCACAAACAAAGAGGGCTGTGAGGCAGTCTATATTGCATCAGCATCGCACGATCAGTGACCCACTCTGGGGGGAGAGTGCTTGCTTACATGTACTTACTTGGCTATTCTTACCCGCGGACCAGCGCCGCGAGTCGGGGTTTGGAAGAAAGTGCCTGCTGGGCGCGGGCATCGTTCCAGATGCGGTTTAGGTGGTAGATGGTAGGAAACGTTTCGAAGAACCGGCGAGCCGTTCAACGTTCGAAAGCAATCCGAGATCAGGTCCTAGCAAGGTGACTGAATTCGTGGAACCGAGTCGATACGGTTGTGGGCGTGAACAAGCGGGCCCTGGCTAGAGAGTTGACCAACCCATACCACGCACGCACGAGCAACTATACAACGAACACAGAGCAGGGCGTTCAGTCAGTCGCCCATGTGGCGTATGGCGACCGCAACCGTTAGCGTGATCAAAACGCAATTGGGAGATGTGGCGGTGTTTCAATAACACAACTCAAAGCCAGAGGTTTAAGGAGGAGCGTTATAAATCGAGCTGCGGCGTTCGGCATGCAACCGAGGGGACGGAATGTTTGAACCCTCAAATGTTCGCCTCCAAAGGCATTCGTATCAAGCGCTGCCAACCAGGTGAAGCAGAGAGAGATGTTTGTATTGCTTCCGAGCCCGCCTGTACGCCAGACGCAGCAGGGCGCGCCCCGATCACGTGTCATGGCCGACTTTTTTTCCCTCAACTTCCACCTTCCTCAACGTTCGTTGAAGGTGCCTCTCAGTTGACATACTTTGGGTGAGTTTCCTTCATTCTAAGAGTGTCAGTGCAGCAGCGCAGGCGATACGGCTGGGAACATCGGTGATGACAATCTTATTCACACTGTATGAACGTTACGGGGTAGTTCCCGTCACGTCATGAGTTGATTATCTTTCTACAACGGTATCTGAGACATTACACCGCTGTATCGCGCTGCGGTGGCACCTGCGTTCCACCTAGCATGAACGTTTTTCTGATGATGTATTCTAGCCCAGATTCTAGGTCTTTGAATCGTCGAATGCGCAGGCCTTTGGCCTTGATGAGCGCACTGGGACCGCACTATTCTCTGCGCCGCAATCCTTTGCTGTCTAGTCGATTATGACACTTCCCTGGTACGTGGTCTGGGCAGACCCCCCGCCGGCTTAATCTGCCGTCCCAGAGTTTCAAATGCAGTTAGGGGTACGATCGTTACGTGGAAATTTCTATTCTTTTTCCTATCGACCCTCGAATCGTGCGAAGATGGTGATGAGACGCATTCCCACCGGTAAGTCGGAGGGGATCAGCAGATATCGGATGACAAGTGCCCAGGCTATTCAAAAGCTTCCGGAGGGGCGTGGCCCTGCACTTGGCTGAGTGCTCCTTTGATGATGTAGAAGTGGGTGGCCGACTTGATCGCGATCGCGGTCAGTGCCGTCGTGGACACTTGCTGCTGTTTCGCTGGGGGTTGGGGATTTTGGGCTGGAGGAACGGCCTGGTAGGCTACCGGAAGATTACATCTTGGGCAAGCGTATCTCCACTGTCGCTCGTATTTACCATCTTGCCTAAGGAATGAATTGAGCGGGTGAAAAGCGGGTGAAGGTGGGATCTAGAAACGCAACAAGAAGAAAAGTGGCACGCACCGTTCATACAGTATTGGTTCCATGGGTGTGGCGTTGAGTTTGAAGACCTTAGCGGGGGAGTCCTGAGTGTCTCGAGCCTGGACGATTGTCGCGCCATCTGTCTGTCGTTTCGGGAGGGTCGGTAAAGGTTTGTCGATGATCAACTACTACGCGGTTGCGTGGAAGGTATTTGAGCACGAAACGCTGTCAGGAGTTCAAAACGTACGATGTATTCGCCACAAATGCAATCTTTTCCGTTGTGTCATCAGAGATGTGTTTGAAAAAAAAAACGGCCGGGTTCTTACAGTACACGCGGAAGTTCGCGGCCGACGAGGGAGTAGATTGGGCTGGGTAAAGCTGGAATCAGAAACTAGGAAGTCTTCTTTCGGGTTGTTGATACGGACCATCTTGAGAAGTGGAGACGGCGGCGCGTGAGACGACTTTGGGCATCGCGTTCTGAACGAAGACGAAGAAACGAAGAAAGAAACAAGAATCACTCGGGCCAGACTGGCTCTACATTTAGCCGAAGCGTGACCCGGCGGAGTGACGGTCTCGTGACAGCGTGATGACTCCTGGTGCTACAAGGCGATTTGAGATTTGGAAAAAGCAGCTGGTACAGCCATATAATATTCCCGCCATTGTTTCAATCGGCCTTTCCCCCTCTTCCCGTCCCCCCACCCTCCCCATCCGCCTGTCACCTGCACCAAAATCTAACCGCGGATGGCCGAAAGAGATGCTTCGGTTCGCCTCAGAAGAGCCGTCCAGGGTGAGTGCAGACCTCCCTTTGATCTTCTTCCGGTTCCAGACCCACAACTTACCCCCGGGGTGAAATTCCTTGTTACGAATTTGGCAGAAAATAACCTTTTCCTCGTAAAACGGCTCATAAAGCGCACCGACATGCGGAATCCGGATCCGAACACCAAGAGGTACACGTCTTTGGCGTGGGCCGCCGTTCAAGGATGTGAAGAGACTTTCGAGTTCCTCCTTAGCCATGGACATGACGACGAGGAGCTCAGCAAGGTGCGTTATGCGTGCGGTACATATCCTGGATCCTTGGTGGGCTGATGACGGGCCTCGTTATCTCAGGATTCCGATAACAATACCATCCTCACGCTGCTCGCGGACTTCAAACCTCCAGCAACTACTCCGTACAGATCCATACCAAACGACTTGTATGCGAGCGAAGCGGCGTTACGCATGGCGAAACTCTACTACGACCGCTACCCGTACATTAGAGACTGGGCGAACTCTCAGGGCAAGACAGCATTGCATGCTGCCTCTATGCGGGGAAGTGAGGAGGTTGTCCGGGTACGCAACTTCTCTAAACACGGAATTCCCCCCACAAACGTTGTTCCGGTCAATCTGACCGTGTGTATTTGACTGACAGATGCTGTGTGATCTCGGTGCGGACTTTGACCTGACGGACAACCAAGGGAATACTCCCCTGCATTAGTGAGCCCGCTCCGGCCCGTTTAATTGGGCATCATGATGAATCTTGTTGCTCTCTTCCCTCCCTCGCAGCGCCAGCGCATGGGGTCACATCCCTGTGGGTCGATTCGGAATTTGATCCATTTGACGTACCGATCATTGATACTGACCCCTTACCAGATCGTGCAATTGCTGATTGAGCGTGGGTGCCAGTATGCCGCAAGGAACAATGAGGGGTTCACAGCCTCAGATTATGCGTACTCGTAAGTTGGTTTCTCCGTCACCCCGGATCCGCCATCAGTGCCGCTCGATCTAACCTCCCAGGGAACAGTATCAGCACGAGGGACACACTGCAAGATACCGCCAGGATCCAATTCGAGAACAACAAACGGGCGAGGAGACAGGTTTTCGCCCAGGCTGCACAAAAGGGGACGGAACGAACGCCCGATGTTGTCATTCCGCCTCTGCGGGTGCGGCATCGGAACGGCAGTGGCACTGGCAGTCATCGGTTGCGGAGTGGATCCGGTGCCAGTCGCATGACTGGTGGTACAACCTCTGAGAGCGATTTTGATGGCCCCTCGTCGCTGATACACGGCCATTATACCTCGAACTCTCCGATGTCATCGCCCTCGACCCACTCAACCAACCTCCCATCTGCTGGATCGATAACTCACCAGTACAAACCAACATCTGCCGGAACCGCCAGCACCTTCTCCGTTCCTTCTCCCCCCATTTCTATGAGCTCGGGCACACCGATGTCGTACAACACACTATCACCGATTACGACCCGGATGTTGGAGAGGGATGCTGACGCGATGGAAAAATACAAGCGGAGAAATCGAAGCGGGAGCGCAGGAACGACGTCTACGGACGCACCATCGCAAACGGACTCGGTTGGGCACCTGAACGGTACTGACTGGGAAGAGGTTGTCCCTCCAAAAGACGCGCTGGTGAATGGCTCCGTGCAACCGAGAAGGTTTCTGAGACCTTCGGTCAGTGCGGCTCAACTGAGGAGCAATGGGAGCCCAGGGTTGGTCAGCAAGGCCAGCCAGGAGATGCTGAGGTCGAGGTCAGGCACGAACCCCATAGATATCCCTCATAGCGGATCCAGCTCTTCATTCTCGACTGTCAACGGGAGTCGAACAAGCCGGAGTTCGAACCTCACCACGCCGACTCGACAAAAACCTGGTACCTCTATCCGGACGCTGTCAGGTCACACCGCTGGCGGGATACCAGATGACGGGGATAACGGCGATTACACGGGACCTAGCGAACTTTACGCACAGTTCCCGCCACCAGCCCCCACCCCTCGCTTGCCACCGACGACAAAAGTGCCGACACCTACAAAGGTCGCGGACCGTAATGGGAAAGGACCCGCGGTTACAACGCCCGCGCCGGCCACCCATCGGAGGATTCCTTTCCACATCCTGAGCAAGCCTCTGCCTCCAATCGATGCACAATTCGGTCACAGACGCGGGACTTCCACGACCTAATCACCCTTCCCTGCCATCTTTTACATTTTCTGACTCCACCACCGCATAGCTCGGTTCTTCTGACATTTTGTTGCCACTCGAATTGATCACGTTCATTCCTCATCACGTTGCACTTGCAAGATATCTGTAGCATGTTGTATCAACCCTCGTTCATTCCTCGTGTAGTACCTCAGTACAAGTACAGTAGCTGTTTATAGAATGTTGTCTGAATGCTTCACCAATCCGCTTTTGTCAAAGTCCCCCGTTTTGCTCCTGACATCAATTGATCGGAGAATGCCAGTGATCTGTGGACTCACGGGGCGGAGCAGTTAGAAAACCGTTGACAGCTATTTGCGTTTCGATAGACCGCCTCTGTACAGAATTCGCTGTTTACCTATTGATCGCATTGGGGCCCGGCATTGCGGCATTGAGCGGCCCCGATTCCAAGTCCTGGCGGGCTGGTA
>Ga0307511_10001072_pt1 | contig 29067 bp, 28 predicted proteins | sample 13_EM_MG_FD_200266 | JGI IMG/M metagenome (GOLD analysis project Ga0307511, IMG submission 200266) | Populus trichocarpa ectomycorrhiza microbial communities from riparian zone in the Pacific Northwest, United States - 13_EM | ecosystem: Host-associated > Plants > Roots > Unclassified | place...
AATCCGGGCGTTCCAATCGTCGCGGCAGCAACTTGTTATGTTGCGGTGCGTACTACCGCGATGTGGGAAAACCGCACTCGAACTCTGTGGTGACATGGGTGTGTATCCCATGCACGCGGCGATGATTTCGTTCCTTCGGGAGGCGTTGCGCTCACTGCGACATTACGGAGGCCCGGGACAGGAGAGAGTAGGGACAGGCAGAAGGTGCAGATCCCGTATTTCGGCGGCGTTCCGCTGCGGCAGAATTCAACGGAGATTGAAATGGCCACGATCGAATATTGGATCCAGATCGAGAATCGCCCGTGGGACATGAGTCCGCACAACATCGATCGCATGACGGGACGGACCATGCAACAGATCACGGGCAACGCCCCTGAGCCCGTCACGCTCAACTCGGTCGTGCCCGGTGCGCCGCCGCGGATGGTCACGATGTACAACCCTATCCGCGACGACGCGGGCGGCGTCACCGACGCACTGATCCTTCGGCGTTATCGCCCGCCTGTGGCCGCGGATCAAAGTGACGCGTGGACGGTGCCTGACGATCGCAAAGTGAACCCGTGGGATCTGAACGAGCACAATCCAGGCGAGTCGGGGACAATGGGGACGATTCCGGGCCCTGTGATCGAGTGCAACGTCGGCGACAGCGTGGTCGTACATTTCAAGAACGGCGACGGGCGCGTTGGCAAAACGGTGCAGACTCGCACGCATAGCCTGCACCCGCACGGCTTCGTGTTCCAGGCAACTTCGGACGGGGCCTATCCGCTAACTCCTCCGGACACCTCGCAACCGATCGGTCCCGAGGCGCCGTTATGGGCTGCGATCGGAGTCACCGGACAGTTCAAACAGGGTGACCGGATTCCGCCTGGCGGCACGTTTACTTACACATGGAAGACGATCGGATGGCAGAGCACAGCGGGCGTATGGCTGTATCACGACCACTCGATCTGCGACATGGATAACGTCGAGCTCGGTGCGATCGGCATGATCGTCATTCACAATCCAGCCGATGCACAGAATGAAGTAGACATACGGCTGCCTGCTGATCCCACCGCGCTTGATCCGGCTTTCCTGCCAGGCGGTTCTGCAAGCGGCGCGCCCACGCAGCTGATTTGTTTTCCTTTCCCGCGTCCGCTGCCGCCGGTGCTCACGCATCAACTCGCCAAACTGGGCGATATTGCCGACCCCTTGCACGGCCACGCTGTTCTAGCAGGGGGGCTGAGCGATGACCACAAGGACGACGACGGGCTTGTGGGCGCCAGAGCGGTCAAGCTCAACAACCAGATATTCGAACTGAGCCCGGACCTGTTACACATCCATAGGTTCTGCCTGACGGTTTACCGCACGCCGCCGACAAAGCTGCTGTGCCTGCAGCTCTTCCACACGGTGCGCAATGGCGCAACGTGCATCAACGGGCGCCAGTGGCTGGGCAACACACCTACCATACTCTCGGGCCGCGACACTCGAATGCGCTTCGGCGTGGTGGGTATGGGCAGCATGTTCCACACTTTCCACCTCCATGGTCATCGGTGGGTCATTCCCGGTCCGGACGGCAACACGCCAGCGGCGATCCAAACCAGTGCGCAGATCACGGCGGTGTCCCAGTTCGAGGACACACGTCTCTTCGGTCCGGCCAACTCCTTTGCATTCACGATCCAGGGTCAGAGCGGTAGTTTCATGCGCGCCGGAGGCCCGGGTAGTGACGAGTCACTGGGCGAGTGGCACATGCATTGCCATGTGTTGAATCACATGGACACCGGCATGATGGGCTCGCTGTTGATAGTCAAAGGCGGCGAGCTGGTTTCCGCGCTGCCGGTGGGCGTTCCATGCCCGCCCGACACGGGTGGCGGTCAGACCCAGACCAAGGAAGTACATTTAACAACCGCAGCAGCATTTTCACCCAAGGACATCATGATCAACGCCGGCGACACGGTCACCTGGAAGTGGGACGACGCCACTGATCACAGCGTGACTTCGGACACCAACGCCTGGACCAACTCGGGCGTTAAGAGCGGCGGTCCACCGTTTCCGACGTTTCAGAACACCTTTGCCACGCCAGGAGTCTACAAGTACCACTGCCAGATCCACGGCGGGCCGAATGGCCTCGGCATGTCCGGCAGCGTGACCGTGATGTGATGCCGGGGATTCCACAACAAACGACAGGCTCGATAGAGCTCACAGCGTAGGGAGATTGAAAATGCTCGAGGAAATTCCAAACTATCCGCAGACATTCATGGATCGGCACATGAACTGGCATATGGGAGGGCGGACGATCCCGCAGGGACAGCCGGGTTCGGGAGCGGAATTCCTGGACTTTCATCATCAATTCGTCGCGGACGTGAAGAGCTGGTACGCGGGCGCGCCCGGAAGCATCCCATCGAAGCTTGATGCGTGGCTGCATTTCCCGGCGGACCTGGTTGCAGCGCATCCGGCCCTGACCGCCTTCGAGAATAGCGCCAGCGACGGGTCCATGTTCAGCACCGAGGATTCATTGGGCATCTTTGTTGAGGCCACGCACAACAGTGTGCACGGCTGGATCGCGGCGCTCTACGGTCAACCTGAGTTCGGCGGCTTCGATTCGTGCAAATATTTCATGTTCTATCAATGGCACGGGATGATCGATACCTGGCGGGGCCACTGGCTGACCAGCCACAAGAGTGCAATCAAGGACGTCGTTGATCACCCGAAGTTCACGATCAAGGACGTGGTCGATGTCAATCCAAAGATTCTGCGGGACGTCGTCACAAAGCAATTCGAATTCCCACCGAAAAGTCCCAAGGAACTCGTTGAAGTGCCGGGTCGTGTCGATCCAGGTGATCCGATTGCGCAGATCTCGCAGCGCGTTGCGCAGCTGGAGAATCTTGTTCATCAGGCCCGTTTGCAGGCTTTTATTCGTAAGGACGAGCGGCCGAAGGTTGGGTGAATGTGGCTCATATTCGGGTCGAGCTTGGATGATGAGCCGTGGCGCCTGGCGGAACGATGGGCGCGCTGTGACGCATCCGTGGAGGTGGTAACACCGGCTGATCTCTCCGGACCGGGGTGGCGTCTTCGGTCTGGACGTCCCGTTGATTTGCAGGCGGGACTGCGCAGTCGAGTTGTGCACGGCGAGGAGATCAGGGCAGTGGTGAACCTACTTCCATGGGTATCTGTCCACGATCTGCCGCACATCGACCCGGACGATCGGGAGTATGTTGCGAATGAAATGGCTGCATTCCTACTCGCTTGGCTGAGCGAGCTCGACTGTCCGATGATGGATCGGCCCACGCCTCTTTCGTTGTCCGGATGTGGGCGTTGGCCAGCGCAGTGGGCCGCGTTAGCCAAGCAGGCTGGTGTCCGTGCTGACGCTCAATGGCCGGGGCCCCGAGTCGAGGTCACGGTTTTGGAGGGCCGAGCCGTTGCGGGTCCGCAGAACGGTATCGGGCTTGCGAGTGCGGCAGAGGCGATCGCTCGTGCGGGGCAGCGCTCCCTAGTCACGCTGTACTTTGCTGCCGACCAGAGGGAGCCGGTTCTGATTGGGGCAGCCGCTCGGCCGTCGGCGGGCTCGCCCGCAGTGGCCGAGAAGCTGCTCGAGTGGCTGGACTCACAGTGAGCGTATTGTTGTGGGGTTCACACGGAGATGGCGTGGTTGCGGCCGTCGCATCGGCGTTGGCGGGGATGGGCGCAGCAGTCGTGGTTGCGGACGGCTCTAACATCGAATCCGTCGACTTGGATGGTGACCTGACGACTGCGACGGGCGAAAGGCTTCGGCTGGCGGATGTTTCGGGTGTATTGGTTCGGCCGTCGGATACGATCGAGCCATTTTCTTACGCAGCGCTCGCCGCCTGGACCGAGCTCACCTCGGCAGTAGTGCTGAATCGCTTGAGTACTGGCGCGTCGAACCGATCGAAGCCCTATCAACTGAGATTGTTGACAGAAGCAGGACTCAAGACTCCCGATACGCTGGTGACGACCGACCCGGACGATGTGCGCGCATTCCGCGCTGAGCACGGGCAACTCATCTACAAGTCAACGAGCGGGGTACGCAGTATTGTGGCGTTGCTCAAAGCGGACGACGAAGCGCGAATAGAGGACGTGCGTACCTGTCCGACTCAGTTTCAGCAGTTCGTCGCCGGCATCGACCATCGGGTGCATGTGGTGGGGCGGGAACTCTTTGCGACGCAGATCGAGACGGGAGCGGTCGACTATCGATATGCGACGCACGCAGACCGGCCCGCCCGAATGCGGTCCGTGACACTCCCGGGAGACGTCGGTAGAAAATGCATTGCGGTGGCCAAGGCCCTGGGCCTCGGTCTCGCGGGTATCGATCTGCGCGTAGATGCCGAAGGTCATTGGTGGTGCTTTGAGGTAAACACAGCGCCAGGGTTTATCTGGTTCGAGCAACAGAGTGCTCAACCTATTGCCGCCGCGGTCGCTAAGATGTTAACCCGACGCGTGACGGATACCTGACTTATGCGCCAGCGTGTCCGTGCGTATGTTGGCGGTGAATGTCGGGGAAGTGCGGATGTCTGTGGCGCATTGGCTCATCCGTGAGTATGCGACTCGGTGCCATGCCATGCCATCCGGTCGCATGCTGGTGTTGATGATGATCATCGTGCGCGTGAGGTGGGTGTGAATTAATGACAGGCGGCGTGGTCACCGGTTGGTGTGCTCGGAATTCAGCTCATTGCCGAGAATGATGCTTACCGGGGACGTTCCAACCCGCTCCCGGACACGGCGCGACGTATCGAGTTGAATGACCCCAGGCACACGGGGATTCACATCGACGCTGCGTCGGGCGAAATTATCTCTATCGCCGATACTAGTCGTCGTCTCTACAGATGGTTGCTTGACGAGTTGCATTGTTTGAATTCCAGCTGTTCAATCACGCGGGACCACTGCGGCATGTTCTTATTCGGCTCACCACCACAGCCGGCTTTCTGTTCAACTGTACGAGAATGGTGATGGAGTAAGGCGTCTCAGAAAATCGCTGTCGTGATTGCTTACAGGTCGCTCGTACGGCGCGGTTGACCAGCCGTCAAATTTCTAGCCAGCTTGCCGAACGCCCCCACAGCCTGATCTGCGCATAAAAGCCAGCCCTGATAGCTCAGATTGACTCTGGACTACGGTCCAAGGTTTAACCTCCGTCATCGTTGATACAGCAGACTGAAGAAGGGGACATTACATGGGTGAACCCGGCAGAACCTACCTCCCCGCAACGGGGAACCTTTGGTCCCTGCCGCTGTATGACCCACTGGTAAGGTTACTCGGCGCCGATACCGCCAGGGCGGCACTTCTTGATCTGGCGGCTCTCCACCCAGGGCATCGGGTTCTCGATATCGGATGCGGCACAGGCACCCTCGCAGTGCTCATCAAGCGGCGCCATCGGGAGGTCGAGGTCGCTGGATTGGATCCCGACCCCCGGGCGCTTTCCCGCGCCAGGCGCAAGGCGGAAAAGGGGGCATCTCATGGTGGAAACTGACAGGGGGTGTCTGTGCCGCGGGCGTGTGTCCAGGTCGGCACAGGTGAGCCGCAGAGAAGGCAAGAAGATCAGCAGCGGCGCAGTCGTTCCCAGACGGGAGATCACTACTGTATCCGGTGAACCAATCAGTATCCCGGACACGCAATACCTGATCCATCTGCAGTTGCGTCGGTTCGCAGGTTGCCCAGTCTGCAATCTGCACTTGCAGTCCATTGTCAGGCGCCATGACGAGATCCTCGCACGAGGCATTCGGGAAGTCGTTGTGTTTCATTCCTCTGCGCAAGAGCTACTCGTGCACACAAAGCGTCTTCCGTTTGCGGTCATCGCCGACCCGCAGAAGCGGCTCTACGCCGAGTTCGGCGCGGAAGCGACTCCTCGCGCAGTGCTGGACCCTCGCGCATGGGTGCCGATTATTCGTGGGATCTCGCTCTGTCTGTGGGAGATCGCCGGCAAGCGCGGGTACGTCCCGTCCATCAACCCGAGCGGAGGGCGGTTCGGACTGCCCGCCGACTTCCTCATCGCGACGGACGGCCGTGTACTGGCGGCTCACTACGGGGACCATGCTTACGATCAGTGGTCCGTCAATGAACTCCTCGAATTGGGGCCGCGCCAGAATCCGCAGCTCGGTCAATGAGAGCTGAGCCAATCGGATCGAGTCAGCGCCGCGCGTGTACCCCGGCCAGAATAAGGGTGACCAGCCGCCGGACCGCAGCCTTGGATGGAAGGCTGCTGGCGGCAGTGAGGGCGTGGAGGCAGTAGCTCGCGAGCTCCTCGGGCGCAACATCATTGCGGACCCCGCCGGATTTTGCGCCTTCCGTCAACAGGTCGCGGATCATGTCGTGGAGTTGCTGCTGTGCTCGGGTGACCTGCTTGTCTTGATGCAGGAAGGCCGCGAGCTCGTTGTCATGGTGCCCGTGATGCTCGTGCGATATGAGCGCGTACGCCTCGAGCACGGCTTCGAGTCGCTTGGCTGGAGCAGGAGCCTGGTCTCGGACCTCGGCCAGATAACCGAGGTGGCTTGCGATCTGGCGTCCGTGCCAGGCGAGCAGGATCGATTGGACATCGGGGAAATACTTGTAGAGCGTCGCCCGCCCGATGCCGGTCTTTTCCGCTATCTGCGACATCGTCACTGATAGCAACCCATGCCCGGCCACAAGCGAGGCTGTGGCGTCCAGGATCGCGTCGCGCACGTCACGGCGATGCGCGTCAATCGTCTCGTTCCACAGCTTCGGCATTACCGCAGTATACGTGATGACGGTATCGAGACATTTCGTATTGATAATAGACAGTGTGTCTCGTAAACTCACGGCATCATGATCCCGTGAGTGTCACGGGCAACTAAGGACAAGCGCATGACGGATCAGCCCCGCTCCACGGACTCCAAGGCCAGCACTGATCTGAGGTCCGACCGAGGATCGCCTCCCAGCACACCACGCTGGGTGAAAGTCGCCGGGATCATCGGCATCGTCCTGGTCTTGTTGATCGTCCTTCTGCATCTCACCGGCCACAGCCCCGGTGGCCATGCATCACACGCGAGTCTTACAAAACATAGCGCCCAACACTCATGACCATGGCGCCGGGCTTGCGCAAGTTCGTGCTGGCAGCGCATGTCACCTCCTCGGTCGGCTGGCTTGGCGCTGTCGCTGTCTTCCTGGTTCTCGCTGGCGCCGCTCTGACCAGCCTGGATGCACAGCTGGTGCGTTCCGCGGATCTCGCGATGGACCTCACGGCCTGGTTCGTTATCGTCCCATTGTGTTTCGCTTCGCTCCTAACCGGGCTTGTCTCCTCACTGGGTACTCCGTGGGGGTTGTTCCGGCACTATTGGATCTTGGTGAAACTGCTGATCACCCTGTTTTCCACACTCGTCTTGATGGTTCACATGCAGCCGATCACGCTGCTCGCAGCCACGGCCAGAAAGACCACAGCGGCATTTTCGGGTACTGATCTCCACGGAATCCGGAACCTACTCGTGACTGCCAGTGTTCTCGCCTTGCTGTCACTGCTAGTCCTGACGGCCCTATCGGTGTACAAGCCCAAGGGCATTACCCGGTACGGCTGGCGTAAGCAGCGGGAGCAGCGTGCGCTGGCGCAGCCCTAGCGCCCATTTGACTATCGATCCGAGAGCTGAGCCACAGCGGAACTCATTCGTGCGGTCGCTGCTCGGGAGACGTAAAAAGTGGAACACCGCCCGGTGGTACGTCCGAAAGAGAACCGTTCCATGCGCTGGGCTAACGCTTTAGCATGCCAAGAAGGCCTTCATACAGTGCGAGCACGAGCGCGCAGCCGAAAGAAAACGCGAGCAAGATCCCGTACGAAACCTTCAGTCCTGGCGAGCCGCCGAAGTAATACAAACCTGCTGTGAACAATCCGGCAAGCGAGAGCAGCGAAAGCGCTACTCGCACAATCGGCTCGCAGACTCCGAGAAGCGCCAGAAGGACCACGCGTAGAACGTGTGATAGTGCCCACACCGTCACCCCGACGAGCGTGGCAAGCACCTCGACACCTCGGCGCGCTAGCGAAGATTGATATACCACCTTCATGTGACGACTTCGGGCTTCTCGCTCTGAACGAACGGACTATAAAGATGTTGCAAGGAGTCGCAGGCAATCGCAAGTCGTTTCACCTTCGAGGCTGCGACACCTATGAGTGCGTAAATTCGGCCCCTTCATTGATCGAGGTCGCATTCTCCCAGTGATTTCATAAGGCCGCACTCGGAAACGGGACGACTCGCGACTCCTCGCGACCCGCCGCCTCGAACCGAGACCCCAAACACCTCGATACGGGAGCGGCCATGTTTCACACTGATAGACGCGCACGCGCAGCGCAGAGTTATCGTCACACCACTGCGTTCACCGCGGCGGCCACGCTGCCGCAACTGGTCCTCGCGCAAGCCTCACCGTTTCAAACGGGTGCAGACAGCCTCGTCACGAATCTGACCGCCATCGCTACGCCCGTCGCGGCATTGGCGGTAATGGTGCTCGCCGTCGTCGCGATGACGGGACGGATCTCGTGGGGTTGGCCGGTCGGTGCGCTCGTCGGCATCGGCGTCATCTTCGGCGCGCCGCAGATTGTGACCTGGGCACGTGGCCTCTTCGGCGTTTAGGGGAGACCAGCGGCTATGAGCAATATCGCCGGTGAGATCGTCCTCGATCCCGTTTTCTTGGGCGCAACCCGTCCGCCGATGCGTTGGGGTGTCACGTATGCCGCGTTGATCCTCAACATGGTTTGCACGATGGAGATCTTCTTGATGAGCAAGAATCTCCTGACGCTGCTCATTGCGATCCCCATCCACGGCCTGTGCGCGCTGCTCTGCTCGCGTGATCCCAAGTTCTTCGAACTCGCTTTCGCGTGGTGTCGCACACGACTGCCGGCACTGCTCTCAACTGCCTCGTTCTGGCGAGCCAGCAGTTACAGCCCTGTTGAGCTGGATCTCCCGTCACTGCGTGGGCGCCGCCGCAGCGCGCCCTTCGCACGCGTTTAGCGGAACGGCCACCATGCGTCCCCTTCGCACCTTCTCTCTTCTGCGCCGGGAGCCACTGCTGGGCCAGCGCATTCCCTACACCGCGCACGTATCGGAGCACGTGGTGCGTACCCGTGCCGGCCACTACGTCCAGGTGCTGCAGCTCTCGGGCGCAAGCTTTGAATGCGCGGACCCAACAGAGCTCAACGCCTGGCACGAGCGCTGGAACGTTCTCTACCGCAGTATCGCTAGCCCCAATCTTGCGATCTGGACACATCTCATCCGGCACCGGGAGCACAGCTACCCGGGCGGGGAATTTGCCAACCCCTTCGCGGCCGCGCTCAACGAGCGATACCGCGCGCGCATTGCGGGTCAGCGCCTCATGCGCAACGACCTGTATCGTTCGCTCGTATACCGGCCCACGTCAGGCGCGCAACCGGGCTCGCCGCGCGAGTGCTTACGACTACGCGATCCGAGGTTGATCGATGGCGAGCCACATCGTGTGCCTCTTCCGCGCGCGCCGCTCGATCGGGTGCTGGGGACCACTCGCCCGTCATTTGGCCTTGAGACCCTCGAATTCCGAAGCGCGACCCATACCAGGCTCGGCGCGATGCTCGGAATCAAAGAGTACGCCACCCCCACGGCGCCGGGGATCTTGAACAGTCTGCTCTCGGCGCCGTTCCCGCTGGTTCTCAGTCAGTCGTTCGCCTTTCTGAAGAAAGCGACGAGCCAGTCGCTCCTCACACGCCAATACAACCAGTTGACCAATGCCGGTGACTTCGCGCGCTCGCAGGCTGAAAAGTTGAAAGACGCGCTCGATGCGCTGACCAGCGGTGAATGGGTTATGGGCGACCACCACTTGAGCCTGCTCGTCTTGGCCGATCCCGTCGAGGAAGCTACCGCCAGGAGCGATACGTGGCGGATGAAAGCACTCAATGATCGCGTGGCGATGGCCCGGGATCTTCTCGCGGACGCCCACCTCGTGATCGCCCGTGAAGATCTCGCGCTCGAAGAGACCTTCTGGGGCCAGCTACCCGGCGCGTTCACGCACCGCCCGAGAAAAGCGCCCATCACCTCCCGCAACTTTTCCGGGTTTTCTCCGTATCACAACTATGCGACGGGTCGCCCGGATGGCAATCATTGGGGCGAGGCCACGACGGTATTCATTTCCAGTGCCGGCTCGGCGTACCACTATGCGCCGCACGCGAGTGACCCGGACGACCCCGACGGCGGTACCCGCAAAGACATCGGGCACACGCTCATCGTTGGCCCGACCGGCTCCGGCAAGACTGTCGTGATTGGCTTTCTGATCGCGATGCTCACGAGGCAGAACGTGACCCAAATTGTCCTTGATAAGGACAGGGGGCTCCAAATTTGCGTGCTGGCGTTAGGTGGGGAGTATCTCGCGCTCCGCAATGGTCACCCAACAGGCTTCAACCCACTGCAGCTCGAACCGACGCCGGCGAACTTCCAGTTCTTGAAGAGTTGGCTTCGTGCGCTGGCGCAACCGCCAGGTCTTCCGGTGCTGACCGTGCGCGAGCACGCCGATCTCGACCAGGCGTTGCACGGAACACTCGCGCTCGAACGGTCGCATCGGCGTCTTTCGCGACTCGTTGAGTTTCAGCCTAGTGGCAGCTTTTGGGGATTGGGGGCTCGATAGGCGCATTTCGGAATACCAGAAACTGGGGTTGACGGCTTCGGTTTTTGAGCCCATATTTCCAATATTCCGAAATAGAGGGTCTTGGGGCTAATTCCCGTGGGTGATTTCCGGTATTCCGAAACGCCGATCCGCACCTTGATTGAGCTGGGCCGGGCTATTCGGCTGAAGCGCAAAGCGACTGGCTTACGGATCGATGATGCAGCCGCGCTGTGTGGTGTCTCCGTCGATCTGCTCTCGCGCCTGGAAAATGGCAAATCCGGAGTTGCGACGGATCGGGTGCTCAAAGTCCTGGATGGCTTGGGTATTGCTCTACGACTTGTCGATCAGGGCAAGCTGCCGCGCGGGTGAGTACGCACACGCTCAATGTGTTTGATTCCGCCGTTCAGGTCGGCACGGTTGACTATGAGTCTCTTGAGGAGCGGTTCTCGTTTCAGTACTCGCAGCAGTGGCGCCGGGCCGGCGACGCTTACTCGATTACGCCGCATATTCCAATCGACGGAGCGGCGGCAGCGTCCGCGACCGTGCGGCGTTTTTTGGAGAATCTTCTGCCTGAGGGGCAGGCTCTCGACATTGTTGCCTCTACTTACCAAGTCGCCAAGAACAACCTGTACGGATTGATTCGGGAGTTGGGGCAGGAGACCTCGGGGGCACTGGCGTTTTTCGCCGCTGAATCCGCAGCCGCCGTCCAGACCGTGCGCCGCGAAGTTCGCCCCGAGGAGCTCAAGCAGCGCATCGATGAGCGGGAGCGCATTCCCTTCGCCGTCTGGGATGGCCGGGTGCGCATGTCGATTGCGGGCTATCAGGACAAGCTGGCCGTCTACATGGATCCGGACAACCGGATGTATCTGGTGGAGGGTGAGCTCGCCTCAACGCACATTCTCAAACCTGAGCCGGCGGACAAACGATTGCCGCTGCTTGTTGCGAACGAGCACTTCAGTATGAGTCTGGCGCGCAGGTTGGGGCTGGCGGTGGCGTCAGTGTCGATCTTGCGGGTACCCGATGCGATCCTTGTCGTGGAGCGATTCGATCGGGCGCGCGAGGCAGAACGAGTACGGCGGCTGCATATCATCGATGCGTGTCAGGCACTCGATCTGCCGGTCGCGTACAAGTACGAACGCAACTTCGGCTCCGGGCGTGACGTGAGAGATATTCGAGACGGGGTCAGCTTCGGGCGGTTGTTTTCTATCGCGCAGTACACGGTTGAAAAGGCGGTGACTCGTCTCGGGCTACTGCGCTGGGCGCTGTTTCAATACCTGATCGGGAATGCGGACGCGCATGGGAAGAACATGTCTTTCTTCTGTAACCCGGCCGGGTTGGCGCTGGCACCCTGCTATGACCTGGTCAGTGTTGTGCAATACGAGGGGCTCGATCACGAGCTGGCGATGGCTTACGGGGATGAGTTCCGTCTGGAGCAGATACGACCGTACGACTGGGCGGAATTCGCGGTACGTACGAACATTCCGCGCCGGTTGTTGGTTCGCGAAATGATAAGAATGGGCAAGAGTGCCGCCGAGGCCGCCCGACGACAGGCCGAAGAGAGTGTGTACGTGGGACAGGAGAAGCCCTTCGTGGCACGAATAGCCGAATTCGTCCGTCGGCAGGCAACGTCGATGGTCGAAATGGCGTCGGCTACGGCCAGAGTTGATCTCAAGTAGACAGTCCCCTCGATCCTCTGTTCAGCCGTATCAGCTGTCTTGCTTTGCATCGTCAGTCTGCCTCGACCCGTGAGACGGAGTGCGACTCTCCGCGACTCCTTGGGATCGCTCCCGGCGATATGCCTGTTGCCGAACTGGTGCGAGGGAGAGAGGGCGCCGTATTGAGAGCGGTTCAGCTGGCGGTGGGTTAGAGGCCGCCCTTTGTTCGCCAATAGTTAACCTACAATTACTCCTCTTCCCATTTGTAGCTTGCCTTGAGGTTTCGAAATCGACTCCAGGCCACTCGTTTTTCTTTTTGTAGCCGCCCGAGAACGATTCCAGGGTGAATTCTCATTGAAAGGGCGAACTCGCGAATAGATGCTTGTCATTTCCGCCATGTTCTCGGTTCCCCAGGTGCACGCACAGCGGGACGATCGCGTCGGCCTGGCTGCGACCGAGCGGGGTCAGCGCGTAGTCCACACGCGGCGGCACCTCCTTGTAGTCGGTCCGCGCCAGCACGTGGTCGGCCTCCAGCTCCTTCAAAGGCGGCTATTCATAACTCCCCACAATCTTCACGCCCCGCGTAACATCCGTCGAGGAGCGGCAGGCCGTACTGACTGTTGCTCACGCATGGCGGGCCTTCAGGGTTTTTCGCCTTTGCGTGAGACGGAGAGCTAGCTGGTATCCTTTGGGAAGCGCTGAGGATTGCCAAGGAGCTCGACCAGCCGTGTCTCGCATTCGGAAAACGAGTACCCGCGCCGCTGCGAGATCATGAAGGTGAGTGGGCGCATGTGCCATGCGCGCCGTTGGTTACGGGCATCATGGTGCAGGCCCAGTCGGCCACCGCGCCGCTGCCCAAGGAATATCTGCCGTGGGATTCGTAAGAGGCAATTCTCGCTCGGGCGTGGTCGATATCGGAATTTCGGGTCGCTAACACAGATCTGGGAACGAGCACTCGCGTAGTATTTCGCCGGCGGGAACCTCAAACGTGCCGATTCGGCCCTGAATTTTTCCGGGACCCCAAATTCGAGCGCCTGCAATGCGACAGTTCCGTGCCAAGCGGTGGGGGCGCTTACGCTGGAATAAGCGATGTCCGGTGACTACCTGGGCGGTCGCGTCGCCCGCCGATTCGCGGGCGCACCTCTGCGGTGCCGCGTCACGGGCTTCCTTGTGTCAGCGGCCTCAAACAATTGCCGAAACCCGTGTGCCAACTGTTCGACGGCCTTCCCCAAGGCGCCGAGTTGCCCAACCCGGACTAACGCGACGGATCGGCGCAGGTCAAACGATGGGGGACGCAATACTTTCACGGGATCGACGGAATGATTCCTGGCAATAAAGCGAGCGGGTAACAGCCCGACACCATAACCGGACTGAACGAACGCCAGCTGCATATGCATGTGGATTTCAGCCGCAATCGTGGGGGTGAAGCCGGCACGCTCCATCCGATCGATGAGGCTCGCCCGAAGAAAGCACCCCGAATGACGCTGCCTTGAGGCGGCGGCAGGGAATCCATTTCGGACGGCGTCAGCATGCGCCACTGACCCTTCGCGAGCTAGGACGCCCGCTTGCAGATGCCAACGGAGTAATATCGCCCCTCATCCGCGCTGGTGAAGAGGGCGGCCAACAGCGACGCATCGCATTCGTTCACTGCGACTGTTCGCCTCTTGAGGTCGGGACTTGATGAAGTCGAACTGAATTCTTCCGCGAGGAGCTGCAGCCGAAGGGCAGCGATACGACAGCCATCCGCCCGTTTCATGTAAACGTTCCGGAAGCGGAACTTACCGAATTGCGCAGGCGCGTCAGGGGGACGGTGTGGCCTGATCGGGAAACGGTTGCGGATGCAACGCAAGGCGTGCAGCTCGCGACAATGCAGAGACTCGCGCGCTATTGGGAGACAGAGTATGACTGGCGCAAGGTCGAGGCGAGGCTGATGGCCCTGCCGCAGTTCATCACCGAGATCGACGGGCTCGACATTCATTTCATTCACGTCCGTTCGAAACACAAAGGGGCGTTACCGCTCATCGTCACTCACGGCTGGCCCGGCTCGGTCATCGAACAGCTGAAGATCATAGATCCCCTGACCAATCCGACGGCACATGGCGGGAGCGCATCAGACGCTTTCGATCTGGTGATTCCATCGATGCCAGGTTATGGGTATTCGGGTAAGCCGACCACTCCCGGTTGGGATCCCGCCCACATCGCGCGTGCCTGGGTCGTGCTGATGAAGCGCCTGGGATACACGAAATTTGTGGCGCAAGGCGGCGATTGGGGTGCGGTCATCACCGAGCAAATGGGTGTGCAGGCGGCTCCGGAATTGCTCGGCATTCACACCAATATGCCTGGCGCGGTTCCGGCCGACGTTGACAAGGCGGCATCCACCGGTGCGCCAATGCCCGACGGACTCTCGCCCGAAGAGAAACTCGCGTTCGAGCGGCTGACATTCGTCTACAGCAAAGGCATCGCGTACGGCTACCAGATGGGTCTGCGCCCGCAGACGTTGTACGGAATTGCGGACTCCCCCGTCGGCCTGGCCGCCTATTTTCTGGACCACGATGCGTGGAGCTACGCGCTGATCTCACGCGTCTTCTCCGGAGAAGCTGCCGGCCTCACCCGGGACGATGTCCTCGACAACATCACGATCACTTGGTTGACGAACACGGCGATTTCCGGAGCGCGCCTCTACTGGGAAAGCAAACTCCCGTATTTCAGTGTCAAGGGCGTTTCCATCCCGGTTGCCGTAAGCTCATTTCCAGACGAGATCGATCTGTGCCCGCGCAGTTGGGCAGAGCGGGCGTATCCCAAACTGATCCACTACAACAAGCTCGACAAAGGCGGGCACTTTGCGGCCTGGGAACAGCCGAAACTCTTTTCGGAAGAAGTTCGCGCCGGCTTCAGATCGCTGCGTACATAGCGAAGTAGGGATGTTTGCAATGCCATCCGCGCGTCACTTGAACAAAATCGCTGATTCGTTTGGCGTGTGATGTTCCGCCACGTTCCAACAAGCCTGGGGCCCGCAGCTCGTCTGCGGGCCCCTTATATAAAAGGAGACATCGCATGAGACGGATTGCTTTTGTTCTGGTTGCAATTATTGCGTTGGCCGGCGTGGTCGCCCACATGGCTCCCGCATCTGAACACGCTGAGGGAGCGGCCGCACCAATCTTTGGAATCAAAATCCCTGCCGGCTACCGCGATTGGAAGCTGATCTCCGTGGCGCACGAAGCAGGGAATCTAAACGATATTCGGGCAATTTTGGGTAACGATAAAGCAATCGAGGCCTATCGCAAGGGTAAGCAATCGTTCCCAGACGGTACTGTTATTGCACGACTCGCGTGGAACTACGTTCCCTCCGCGGAAAACAATAGGGTATTTGGCCGCGATCAATCCTTCGTTGCGGGATCCGCGCCTGATTGGTACCTGCAGTTCATGGTCAAGGATTTCAAAAGATACGCTGCAACCGGTGGGTGGGGGTACGCTCAGTTTGACCAAGACGGAAACCCTGCTGACGAAACGAAGCATGGAACTTGCTTTCCCTGTCACGCACCCGCCAAGGATCGCGACTATGTCTTCACCCGTTACGCACCTTAATACTGAGTGTCATCAGATGCCATCTCAAAGCTCTCTCCATTGAAACTCTGAAACTGTCAGTTTCAGTATTTCACCACTGGCCGTTAACGACCCGAAGGACGCGGACCTGATCGACGCCGTCTGCGACCCGACGCCCGCCAGCCGGAGAGCGATCCAGCTGTGGCATCCTTGCGTCGATGATTACGTTTCTAACCCGCGGGCGACGGTGGTGGCTCGGAGGAGCGATCGCCGCGGCGCTGGTCGCAAGCCTGGCCGCGCTGTTGCTGAGACCCATGCTCGAGCACGCGGTGCGTGCGCGGATCGAGTCCGCGACCGTGCGCCATGGCGTGGTTGCCCGAATCGGGCTGGTACACGTCGGCGTCTGGCCGTTGCTGCGACTGGAGGGATGCGATCTCGACCTCGGTCATGGAGTGCGACTGCATGCCGACATGATCGCAGCCACGTGGCCCGGCCGCCTGCGACTCGCAGTTCGCGCCGCCACTCTCGCGGGCCCAGCAGGGGTCAGCGTCAGCTCGCCGGCCACTGCCTGGGACATGGCGGGCATTCTCGGCGGGAACCTCCAGCTCACGCTGGTGGAGCCACAGGCCGGCCTGTCAATCCGCAAGCTGGCGGATCCGGTGGGCAGCGCCTGGAACGTCGAGGCACGTGGGCTCGACGTCGGCCGTCTGCTCAACGTTCGGCGCGACGCCCACCCGCTGCTCGATGGTGGTATCGCGGACGGCCGAGTGGATCTTCGGGCCAGCACCGATGAGCTCCGTTTCCACGTGGACGTGGGCGCGCGCGGCGCGCGCTTGGGGGCGCTGGCGGATAACGCCGGCGACGAACAGCTCGGCGATCCGACGGACGTGACCATACGATTCGACGGCGCCTGGCAGCGAGCCGAGGGTACCATCGAGATCCCCGAGGTCCACGGGACGTTGGCCGGTGCGGCCCTGTCGGGCTCGATCTCGCTACGCGACCTCGACACCGATCCGATTGTCGATCTCGCACTCGGCGTGCGGCATCTAGAGTTCGCGCAACTGCTGGGTGCATCCGGCCTCGCGGTGCCCGAAAGCTTGGGAATGGCGCCCGGTGGCGGCCGTGAACTTGGATCGGCCACGATCGACATGCGTGTACGCGGACGCCCGGCGGACCCTGCCTCTCTCGCGGTGAGCCAAAAGATCAACTTCAGTCCGCCACGCCAGATACCGCTGGCGATCTCGCGCCTGCGCGGCGATTTCGTCTTCGGCTCCGACGACGGAGCCGGACCGCACCGCCCCATCGATGTCTCGCTCGCATCCCCCGACTTCATCGCCCTGCGCGACGTTCCGCCGCTGTTCGTGCGCACTCTGCTGCTTTCAGAAGACGCAGGCTTCTACGGGCATCGCGGCATCGACCTTCGCGAACTACCCTCCGCGCTGCTCACCAACTGGTCGCGCGGCGGCGCGGCGCGCGGCGCGTCGACAATCACCCAGCAGTTGGCCAAGAACCTGTTCCTGTCGCGTGACAAGCAGGTCGGACGCAAGCTGCAGGAACTGGCGATCACGTTCCTGCTCGAGTCGGCGCTCGGCAAGGATCGTATTCTCGAGATCTACCTGAACATCATCGAATGGGGACCGGACCTGCGTGGCCTGCGGCCCGCGGCACGCAGGTATTTCGGTCGCGAACCCCGGGAACTGACGCCGGCCCAGATGGCCTTCCTGGTCGCGATCATCCCAGGGCCGATCAAGTATCAGAGCTCATTCGCTCACGGCACGCCGGGGCCTGGGCTGCGTTCGCTAGTCGACGAACTGCTGGCGAAGCTGCGGTCGGTGCATGCGATCGGCGAGGAGGAATATCAGCAAGCGCTCGGTGAACCCATCGTCGTTGCCGGCGGGAGGCAGCCCGGATGATCGGTGGCGAATGGAAACGCGCGGGAGGGGATCGACAAACTCCCCGTCTAGTTCGGTTCAGGGCTGTTTCGCCGGGTCCCCGACGGCTGGTTGGGTGCTGGCGATCGAGCCTTCGGGAAAACTCCATACGGGGTGCGCACGTGCCAACCTCAGTTGGGTTTGAATCCATAAACGTCAAGCTCGCCAGAAACCGTCGTCGAGCCGTAAACCCCGCCGGTATTGTTACCGCGGGTTCCTATGTAGACCTTCCCGTTCGCAATGGTCGGGACGGTGAATTTGACCGCATTGCCCGCCGCGTCTGAACCTACCATTGAGCTGTTCCAGATCTCGGTGGCGAGGTTCGCCGCGTCGTGGGCGTGTAACACCGCCGGGCCGCAGCTTGCGGACTGTTTCGTGCAGTAACGACTGTTGTCCAGAGTCCAGACGACACCGTTGGCCGTGCCCGCCGCCGACACCGACGGGGTGCTGCCGGGAAAGCCGTAGGTATTGGGGGAAGTGCTCGCGAGGCTGAATGAAGGAACGCTTGCGTTGAGCCGATAGGCGTTCAAGTTACCGTTGGATCCGGCGAGATAATAGTGGTTGTTCCAGAATGCTCCCGTGGAAAAGATCGAGACACCGATGCCGATTTTCTGCACGGCAGAGGCATCTCCCAGCCCACCCAGCTGGTCCCGATTCAGGACGTTGATAAATTGGTCCTTGCCGCCAGTCACGACCAGGTGCGGTATCGGGCTGCCCGCAGGCAGATCCGGGAGGACAGTTGCTCCGCCGGCTCCGAGATCGCCGTCATTCGCGTAGAGAGTGGCGTAATCCGATGGCGTGAAGTATTGCGACACGGTCAGGTTGCTCGTGAGCTTGAGCACCGTATCGCCGTAATCATTATTCGGCGCGGTCGTACTCGTCACGTCGAACTGACCGTTACCGGTGGTCACGTACAGATTGTTGCTCGAATCTGCGGCGGGAGCGCCGCCCGACATCCAGATGCCGCCTTCCTGTTTGTTCGGTGTCGTATTGAAAACCGCAGTCTGCGTGAATGTGGAGCCGTTGTAGGTGTAGCTCATCATCCAGCCGTACCACGGGGCCTTATCCTCGTGTGCAGCCCACCCGATATACACAGTGCCGTTGACCAGTGCCAGGCCCGGGCGCTGGAGGTGCTGCCGTGCGTTGAAGGTGACCGTGCTGCCACCGTCTGCGCTGCCGGGATAGGTTCCGGCGATCGTCACGGGTGAGCCGGGTTTCTCATTGCCGGTGGTCATATCGATGGCATGCAGACGCTGATAAAACGTCGTGCCTGCCGAATTCATCGATTTGGAGACTACGTAGAGTGTGCCGCTGTCCGGATCAATGACGGGCGTACCGGTCACTCCCACTTCCGGTGTTATATCGCCGTAGCCCGCCGCCACGAGATTGCCTGTAGGCCCGGACGGCACGGTCGCCTCGCCGCTGGCTCCGCCGTGGCTGGTGTCGATAAGGCTGACTGTCCAGAGCTGGACGCAGGGTTTTGCGTCGGCATCGAACGCGTACAGACTGTCATGCTCGGTCGCAACGAAGACGACGTTGTGCCGCACCCCGTCCAGGTTCAGATTGGCGACCCAGAGCGGTTGCGCATAGATAGCGCCGTCGACGGTGCAGGAGAAGAGCCTGCCAAACCTCGTCGAATTTACAGTGGCCGGCGTCAGCGCATATTCCTGGCTGTTGGTGCCGTCCCGGGCAAGATCATTGTGGTAGGTGTAGACACCCGTCAGACCCGTGACTGCCGCGGTCGCGCTGTCCGACTGTGATGGATTGGCAGTGCTGGTGGCGACTATGGAGTGCGCGCCTGCCGCTGATCCCGGGGTGTACAGTCCAGCAGAGCTAATCGTGCCGACCGTGCTATTGCCACCGCCGGCGCCGTCGACCGACCAGGTGACCCCTCCCGAAACGGTCGCCGTGAACTGCTGTGATTGCCACGGCGTGATTGCGGCAACGTGTGGCGTGACTTGGAGCTGGTTCACCGTGACGTTATCGAACAGCGCGGTGCTCAAGGTACCGTTGTTGTGACTGGTGACGGCCAGACCGATGTAGGCCTGCGAAGCCATGTTGATCGTGGTCTGGCCAAGGGAGGTCCAAGTCGTCCCATCGGCCGAGGCGTAGGCGCTGAAGGTGTTGCCGGCGCGGACCAGACGCACCCAGTACGGGGCCGCGACTATCGGACCGAAGGTGATGGTGGCGCTGGATCCGCCCGTGGTGGCACGGTCCTGGAAGACGACCCCGTTCTGGGGCGTGACGGGGACGAACGCGTTGGTGGAGCCGGCAACGAGAGTCTCGCGGATCATCACGCCGGCCTTGGCCCAGGCGTTGGTGTTGGTCTGGCTGACCACGCGTGCGGTGATCGAGCCATCTCCGGTGAGGGCCTGGGAGACGAACTGGAACGCATCCGCGGCGTTGTAGATGTCGCTCCCGGAGCCCTTGACCGTGAACGTGCTGCCGCTGACCGTGTAGGAGCCGGCTGCCCTGGGTCCCCCGATGTCCCCGCTGCTCCAGTTCGAAGTGCTCGACGCAGCGAGGGCTTGGATCTTTCTCGTGGATGACGGGGCTGTCGTCGGGAATGAGGCGGAAGTCTGCGCTTGGGTGACGGGGGACGGTGAGTTGTAGGGCAGGGCACCGGGGCTCGGCGCCGCGGGCGTGACAGTCGCGACGGTCGTCGGCGAGTAGGCTAGTCTATGCACCTCGGAACCGAGTAATCCGGTGATATAGTAAAGCTCGCCTGTCCGCGGATCGTTTCCGAGCGCCCGGATCTGACCTCCCTTCCCGAGAAAATCGAGGACGGCCACCGGGTTGTCGTTGGTATCAAACTCAAAAGCCTTGATCCATTCGCCGCCCGAGTCGGCGTGGTAGTAGACATTGCGGAACCCCGCCGGAAAACTGCCGCCCTGGTACCAGACGCCCCCGATAGAAGCCGTGCCGCCAAAGACGGGTCCGGGGACTGATGCGCCATCAGGTGCCGGAGTGCCGAGCGAGAGTGCGAGCGGCTCACCAGAGTTATCGAAGGCCGCCCAGCGAGCGTAGGGCCCCGTGCGCAGCCAGTCGATCGTCGGGCGATCACGAACAAAGACATCGTCCGTCGCAGGTACAGCGATCGACGGCTGGCAAGGGTTCGGCCACGATGCGTGCAGTGAGTCAGCAGTGATCAGATCTCGAAACTGAAAATACCGCTGCGAACATACTTTCGGGAATAGCGGATTCGGGGCTGAGAGATTGAACGTCGGCAGGCTCGCATAGTTGGTTGTTTCGTTGCCGACACCCTCGTAGAGCGGCCAACCGAAGTTCATGCGACCATCGCGCGCAACAACAAGCGCCTCCCACCTGCTGTAGCCGACCTCACCGATGTAAAGTGTTCCCGGCCGCCCGTCCGTCACACGTGCGCTACCGGATCCGGGCCGCACAGTGAAGTGCTGCGGATCGTGCAAGCCGAGCACCCAGACGCGTGAGCGAGGCGCCCGCGGCGCCCTCGGGTCATAGAAGGGGTTGCCTGGCACGCCGTCACCTGTTGCGGCATCGAGCCGCAGGATCTTGCCGGACAGCGAGTCAACAAGCTGTGCACGAAACGCGCCGACGTTCTCGGCCGGCGTCATCAGTCGTGCCGCTAGAGCCTGTCGATACTGGGTGCTGGGATCGCTGCCCGAGTCTTCGGTGGTCACGCCCGCCCCGTCGCCGCAACCGACAAAGAGCGTTCCGTCGCTGCCAAACGCGAGTGCGCCAGGGCCGTGCGCGTTGTCGGTTACTACACAACCGGTCGCCCCGTCGCCGCCGTCGGGGGTCTCGCCCAGAAGGATTCGACGACTCGCATAATTCACTGTGGTCGCGGCGCGAAAGTCCTGCTCGCCTGCGGGCCGCACGAGTTGATAGCGGACCAGGCGCCCTATCGCGCTCCCCGAGGCGTGCTGGCCCGCCCGGTAAGTGGTGCCGCAGACCGCAGCGCTGGACGCAGGCACGTCGCAGTTTGCAAGCTGCTGCGCGTCGACGGTGTAGAAGAGATAGAGGAAGCCGTTCCGTGCAAACTGAGGGTCGAGTGCGAGGCCCGTCAGGCCAAGAGAGCCGATGGAGCTGACCTCGTCAGAAAGGTCGATGAGCGGCTCACTGACCGTTGGTCCGTCGTCCAGGAGCCACACCCGTCCGGTACGCTCCCACACAAACATACGACCGTTCTCGGCGAACGCAACTCCGGCGGCATTGTCCCACGGTCGCCCGTCGGGCCGGTTCACCAATGTGTCGGCAAACCCGTCCGGAAGGGAACTCGCCAGCGCCGTGTAGCTCGCCGCGGCGAGCAGGAGGGATCCGAGGACCGACAAGTAGATACATCTGGCGATATTCGTCACGCGCATCATCCTGATCAGATTGAGCGATCCCACAGCGGCGCGTACAGCGCCGTCGCTAATCTCGTTTTGCTTACGGAAGGTAGGTGCTGATTAAGTTTGTGAGCGTGCAGGATAACGCCGCCCACTCGCTACTCTATCAATATTTGCATGAAGACAGCGAGACATTGTGAATTCGGGCATTACATAAATCGGCGCTGCCCTTGTTAGGGTGCCCGCGGCAGAAAGCAACCTGGGCGAGTTGGTCGTGAGGGAATATCTGGACGGGACTGTAGACGAGACTGTAGACAGCTACGGGGGTGTCCGGGGATCCGAGGGGGGCAGGTTGTTTAGGATAAATAAAAATCAGAGCCGGAAAGCACAACCTGGATCGGATCGCTCAAGACGCTCGGTGCTTGCCGATTCAACCTACGCTCGCACGCTTTCTCGACCGACATGCACAAGGAGCTTCGAAATGACTGCCGTAAAGAACAAGCCAAGCATCGTGTTCGTCCACGGACTCTGGGCCGACGGCTCGTGTTTCAGCAAGTTGATTCCAACCCTGCAGGCCGAAGGCCATGAAGTGATCGCCTCCCAGTATGGCCTCGACTCGCTCGCGGGTGATGTCGCGGCGGTCAAAAACACGCTTCGGCGTGTCAGCGCCCCCATTCTTCTCGTTGGCCATTCATACGGCGGCACGTTGATCACGGCTGCTGGAACGGATCCTCGCGTTGCCGGCCTCGTCTATCTCTGCGCGCTCGCACCGGATAGCGACGAAACCTCTCAGAGCCAGCTGGACAAATTTCCGCCGACGGAAGTTTTCTCGCAGATCGAGCTCACAGACGGGCGTGTTTGGCTCAAACGCGAAGGCATCGATCGCTTCGCAGGAGACCTGACTGCGGAAGAGCAAAAGCTCATCTGGGCAACCCACGCCGCGCCGGTCGCCGACCTGCTCAACCAGAAAATCGACGGCACGGCGTGGAAATCGAAGCCGAGCTGGTACGTCGTCGGCAGCCAGGACCGCACCGTCCACCCGGAGCTGCAACGCTTCGTGGCGAAACGCATGGAAGCAAGAACCTATGAAACGAATAGCAGCCACGTCCCTATGCTGTCCCAACCGCGTTTCGTTCTCGATGTGATCCGCGACGCCGTCAAGGTCGTGCAAGGCTAGCTATTGCACTTGCGCCAGAGTGAGGGCGTCATCCGCTCCACTCTGGTGAAGGTTCTGGCAAACGCCGATTGGTCGCAGAAGCCGCACAGGTTAGCAATCTCCACGAAGGGCTTCGTCGTGTTGGCCAACAGAGTTTTGGCTCGTTCGACGCGTAGGCGGATCAGGTATTGCGAGCCTGGTCCCGAATTCGCAGCTGTTCATCAGCGAGATCGGAAGTCACCTGACGATGTGGGACGATCAGAAGAATTACTTCGGGGCTTTGTTGCGATTCTTGTCCGCGTTGCCGTCCCCTCGACCTTAGTGGGCCCGGCGACGGGTCACTATGGCGAACCTGCGCGATGTGTATGTGCGATTAACTCCATTTAACCGTAGAGCCGAACCAAGGCGGCACATGTTACGCGAAAGAAGGAAGCTCCCCATGAAGCGAACCCATATCCATCGAAGCCGTGCTCTGATTCTCATCGGGCTTACCGTGCTTGCGCTACCCGCGTACGCGCACATTGCCACGGAGGTCGGCGCATACGAATTGAAGGGCAAAGGCGGCAAGGTTCTCGACCACGGAAAGTACATCGTTGTGTGGCGACGAGAGGGCGAGAGGTGGAAACTGCTTCGTGACATGTTCTCGACGAACGTGCCGCCTGCACCTACAGCCCGAAGTACCGGCGGCAGGGTCAGCTCCGATGCGTTTTGAGCGCCCTGACTTGATCTTCATGTCGGGCAATCCAACCGTAAGTCGGCGCCGAGATCGCAATGAGCAATGCAGCAAACCCTGCAGAGCGCAAGTCTGACATGATCACAGCTACGAGAAGCATCAGCGAACCAAGGATGACGATTGCCGTTGTCCACGGATAGCCCCAGGCTCGATACGGACGAGGAAGCTCCGGCTCAGCGCGCCGCAGTTTGAAGACTGCCAGGTAGGCCGAGAGGTAGTTCAACAGCCACAACGTGGCTGCAATCGCTGCGATCTGATCGAACGTGCCGGTGACGATCAGAAACGCCACGGCGCCGCTGGTTACGGCGAGCGCCACACGCGGGGTTCCGCTGCGGCTGACGCGGGTGGCTTTCTCCGTAAAGAGCCCATCGCGGCCGATGGCGTAGAGGATGCGGGGTGTTACCAGAACAGTGGCGTTGAGTACGCTCAAGATTGTTATCAGCGATATCACCGTCACGATTTCAGCGCCTCCCCACGGAAGGAGCACGCGTGCCACATCCGCCGCCGGTAGCGCGGAGCTCGCGAGCACGGGCAGCGACAGCGCGTGGAGAAATCCTATATTGACCAGGAGATAAAGGGCCGTCGCGAGTGTGGTGCACAGGATCAGGGCGCGCGGCAGATTGCGAGCGGGGTCCGTGGTCTCCTCGGCGAGATAGATGGCGCCGTACCATCCATCGTACGTGACGATGATAGAGCGCAGAGCGGCCCCGACCGCGATCATCGCGGCGAGAGAAAACAGCGGAAGTTGTGCCGCGGACCCGGACAGGGCCGCCGTTACGGACGGCGCAGCATGGGGCGTGACTAAGAAACAACTCACTGCGAGCGACAGAAGCATGATCCCCACCACCCCACTGATGGCGCCTTGGATACCACTGCCGATGCGCACTCCCAGCCAGTGCAGCGCGGTGACCAGAGCGAGCACGCTGAGCGAAAGGATCTGGCTGTGGCCGGCGAGCTGGGGGAAGAACACACCGAGATACTCCGCCGCCGTCAACGAGATGTACGCGACCGCGGCAGTGTTGGCGATCCAATCATTCCAGCCGACGACAAAGCCGATGCGCGGGCCGAACGCACGGCGTGCGTAGACGTAGAAGCCTCCGGCGGTCGGTAGCATCGCGGCGAGCTCCGACACGGACACCGCGCCGAGCGTCGCGTAGAGGCCACCGGCAATCCAGAACATGATAATGAGCGGGACGTCGCCAAGGGCGGCCGCGATCGGGCCGGGGAGGCGTAGAATTCCGACACCGATCATGTTGCCGCAGGCAACAGACAGACTGATTCCAAGACCGACGACACGCAGGAGCTTCGCGGAGCCCAGAATGGGCGCCGCGATCGGAAGTGTGGGGGTTAGGGGGACCCCTGGCGCGGTACTTGAGTCGGTGTTGATGGCGAGGCGCTGGACTTCATTAATTTGCGTTCTAGGTTTGTTCCAAGGTGAGTGTGGACCACAGGGTCACATGGCCGCAAGTCGTCCGTGGCTGGTTTATGCTGCGCCTGCTCCAGTGGGGAGCGCTTTTGATTCCCGATCAGCAGGTGGTTGCAAAGGGGCATCAGATGACATCCGAGAGTGGTGCCGAAGCGGTGGAACTCATCGCGGCATCGACGCCTGCTCACTATGAACAGGTCCAGGAACTGTTCGTTGAGCTTATGGCCTGGGATTGCGCCCGTGTCAGCGAGCTTGGCTTTGACTCAGCGCTGGCCCAGCAGTTCTATTACGGCCAGGTAGCCGCGCCCCTTCCTGGGGAGTATGCGCCGCCTGACGGTCAGTTGTTTTGGGCCAAGTATGCGGGCAACTCGGCGGGATGCGGAGCGTTCACCAAACTCAGTCCCGGTATCTGCGAGTTGAAGCGGGTGTATGTCCGAACTCACTACCGGGGCAAGAAGCTCGGCCGGCAGATCGTCACGTCCCTGATGGACTGCGCGCAACGAAATCAGTATGGGCTGATGAGGCTCGAGACGGTCACTTTCATGCGATCCGCCATCGCCATGTACCGCGAGATCGGCTTTAGGGAGTGCCCCGCGTACTACGAGATTCCGGAGGACTTTCGGGATATCACGGTATTCATGGAACTGGAATTGTAGTGCTGGCATGTTTCCACTACACAAACCAGCGTAGTTGCGTTCCGATTAGATCCGGAGCAGGAAGCTCGCAATGCCGTCCCTAGACGTCCTATGGAGACATTCCCTTGTCGACGAACCGGTCGAAATCCTTAGCGAGATTGATGACGCGCGCCTCGAGGTACGAAAGATTGAGATCTTCCGAGATAGGCGAAAGGGCTTTGCGAGCGGTACCGAGTCGGGCGGCGACACCCATCTGAGTGTCGAGGCATTACCCTCCCTGGCTGAGATCGTCTCCGATCCGCAGTTTGAGCCCCATGAAATCTCAAAGCACGAGTTCGAACTGGCCTGGAAGAATCGTAACAGTGTGCGCTAAACACGAACTGTGTTGGGCATGGAACGACCGATCGATTGGAAGAACAACCAACTGGCCACATTGAAGTTCAATCGGTAACCAAGGAAGCAACGCGCAGACGCAGATCGCGGAGTAAAATCTGTCCCGGCCACCGTTAACCAGGTATCCCCCTTGAAGCCGTCCAGAGCTTTGCACCTTCATCGCGACGAAGTTCGCCGCTTGGTCGAGGAACGCCGAGCCCGCGTTCGGCCGGCGCGGCGTCGATTCCTACGATGCGTTGCCAGGCCGCGGCCGATCGCCGGTGTGTTCCAGCCAGCCGCCGCCCAGCGCGCGGTACAGGTCGACGAGATTCGTGAGGCGCTGCAGATGCGCCGAGACGAGTGCCAGCTCCGCGTTGTACAGGTCCGTCTGCGCCGTCAGTACGTCGAGATAGCTGGCTTGCCCGTTCTTGTAGAGTAGTTGCGCGAGCTCGAGTCGCCGCCGCTCAGCGGCCGTGAAGCGTTCGAGCGATGCGATCTGGTCGTTGAAGGTGCCGCGCGCAGCGAGCCCGTCCGCTACTTCCCGAAATGCGGTTTCCACCGTCTTTTGATACTGCGCGACGCTGATCTCCTCGCGTGCGCGCACGGCATCCAGATTGGCACGATTCGCGCCGGCGTTGAACAGCGGCGTCGCGATGGAAGGCGCGACGCTCCACGCGCCCGAGCCCGCCTTGAACAGTCCGCTGAGCGCGGCGCTTGCCGTGCCCGCGCTGGCCGTGAGCTGGATGTTGGGAAAGAACTCTGCGCGTGCCGCACCGATATCCGCATTCGCGGAGCGCAGCAGCGCCTCGGCCTGGAGCACGTCTGGACGCCGGGTGAGCAACTCCGAAGGAAGTCCGGCAGGAATGTCCTCCAGAATCTTCTGCTCGCCGAGTCTCATGCCCGTTTGCATGCCCGCCGGCAACGGCTGTCCAAGCAACAGGACCAGCCCATTCTCCGCCTGCGCGCGGGCGCGCAATTGCGCCGCTCGATTCGCCTGCGTCTGCTCGACGATCGTCTCGGCCTGCCGAAGATTGAGCTCGGAGCCCGCGCCGTTGTCGAACTGCAGTTTCACAATGTTGTACGAAGCGCGCGCGGTGTCGACGGTACGATCCGTCACATCGAGTAGCTTGTCGTACGCGAGCATCGTCAGGTATTGATCAGCCACCTCGGAGATGAGCAGTATCTGCACCGCCTTGCCGCCTTCCATCGATGCGAAGTACTGCTCGAGGGCCGCGCCACGCAGACTGCGAAGTCGGCCGAACAAGTCGAGCTCCCAACCGAGCGACAAACCCACCGAGTACGATCCGAGCGTTTCGGCCTGACCCGACCTCGACACGCCTGCGGGAGTGCGTGCGCGCGACTCGTCTGCGACCGCCGAAATCTGCGGGAACAACGCGGCCGATTGAATCCGGAACTGCGCCTGCAGCTCCTGTGCGTTCAGCACGGCAACGCGCAGATCCCGGTTGTTTTCGAGAGCGATCTGCACGAGCTGCTGCAGACGCGGATCGGTGAGGAAGTCGCGCCAGCCGATATCGCCCGCCGCAGGCGGCGAGGAGTCCGTCGCGACCGGCTGATCGCCATACGCAGCGCCCTGAGGGTAGGCCGGTGCCACCGATGCATCCGGCCGCTCGTAACGCGGCGCGAGTGAACACGCAGACAGCAATAGCGAGGTCATCGCCGCCACGGCGACGCTGCGACGGACCCAAGCAGCGCCGCGATTGAGAAGAACAGGGCGGGAATCGAAAGCCACGCGCGAGTTTCCCTCAGTGTTGAGCCTGCTCCGATGCGAGCATCGGCGCGGCGGGGATGTCGGATTCGGGCGGTCGGCGCATGCCCAGCTTCCGCCCTATCACGACGAAGAACATCGGAATCAAGAAAGTGGCGAGAAACGTTGCGGTCAGCATGCCGCCGATCACGCCCGTACCGATGGCGTTGCGGCTCTCTGCACCGGCACCGGTCGCGAGGGCGAGCGGCAACACGCCGAGGATGAACGCCATCGAGGTCATCAGGATGGGGCGCAGCCTCAGGTGTGCGGCTTCGATCGCCGCATCAAAGAGGCTGCGGCCCTCCCGATTCAGATCTCGCGCGAACTCGACGATCAGAATCGCATTCTTCGCGGAGAGGCCGATGGTCGTGAGCAGTCCCACCTGGAAGTAGACGTCGTTCGACATGCCGAAGGTCAGCGCGGCGGTGAGCGCACCCAGCACGCCGAGCGGGACCACGAGGATGACCGAGATCGGAATGGACCAGCTCTCGTACAACGCCGCGAGGGCGAGGAACACCACCAGTATGGAGATCGCATAGAGTAGCGGGGCCTGCGCACCCGAGGCCTGTTCCTGCAGCGACAACCCAGTCCACTCGTAGCCGATACCGGACGGCAACTGGCTTGCGAGTCGTTCCATCGTTGCCATCGCCTGGCCCGTGCTGCTGCCGGGCGCTGCCTGGCCTTGGATTTCCATCGAGGGCACCCCGTTATAGCGCTCCAGTTTCGGTGAGCCGTAGGTCCATTTGCCGGTGGCGAATGCCGAGATCGGCACCATGCCGCCGGCAGCGTTGCGCACGTAGTGCCAGCGCAGATCCTCGGGGTTCATGCGGAATTGGTCCTCCGCCTGCACGTAGACCTTTTTGATACGGCCGTCCGTGTCGAGGAAGTTGTTGACATACCGTGAACCCCACGTGATCGAGAATGACTGGTCGATGTCGCTTGGCGACACCCGGAGAGCGCTCGCCTTCTCGCGGTCCACATCAATCTTGA
>Ga0307511_10001073_pt1 | contig 29066 bp, 36 predicted proteins | sample 13_EM_MG_FD_200266 | JGI IMG/M metagenome (GOLD analysis project Ga0307511, IMG submission 200266) | Populus trichocarpa ectomycorrhiza microbial communities from riparian zone in the Pacific Northwest, United States - 13_EM | ecosystem: Host-associated > Plants > Roots > Unclassified | place...
GAGCCAACACAATCAAATAGAGTGAGCGCAGCGAACGTTCATAGCGAGCGTAGCGAGCCAACGGGGCAGAGTTCAGACAGGCGAGCTCGACTTTGCCATGAGGGGTACCCTCATAAATTACATTTTAATCAAATTATTCAGTTTAAGTGGCCACTTATGGGAGACACATGACAGCGATTGCTTGGGGCTGCCCGAACCTTCGGGAGATCGGCATTGTTGACCGCGCTCGTGTGAGTACCCTACCCGGAGTATGCGCTAGATGCATGCGTTCATTCCTCCATCACAGATCAATAGTGAGGACGTTAGGGCCCTGCGACATTTGAGGTACCTCACTGTCGTGGATGCTGAACTCGAAAAAGCAGTTGATCGTGAAAGGAGCCCAAACTCGGACAAAGAACGGAATATGTGCAGGAGAGAGCTCATTAGCCTCCTCAAGGACAGTCCCTCGACAGAGCGCAAGTTCTTGAGATGGAAGATTGCTCACAGTCACCTGCGCACGGACGGCTACAGTCGGGCTTATGTGGTTGTGACGAACGAAGAATTGGAGGTGTTGCCGGAAACACCTCTGTAGAGCATTCTGCCTTGTGTTTATTATTTTACCTGTGTGCCTCTCAAGTTGCACGCGTTGTACCTTGTAATTTTTACTACCTTGATGGTACATCCGAACACACGCGGAAGTGGCCTCGTGCACCCGGAAACGCGAATCCTATGCCAACTTGGCGGGAGCGCACGATCGGGCGGCATTGATCATGTCGGCATCTACCACGACCTTCACGCAGAACGAGCGTGTACTGTGCTATCATGGGCCCATGATATACGAGGCCAAGATCCTTAAAATCGATAACTGGGACGAAACCACGACACGCTCAGGGTCTATTGGGCCTCACTTCTTCGTACACTACAAAGGATGGAAACAAACGCGAGTCCCAGTCACGCTTCCGCCGAATGATGCGCGATTTCTAATGTTTCTGGGCTATTGCAGATGGGACGAATGGGTCCCTGCCGCTCGGCTGCTGAAGTATAACGAGACGAATCTGGAACTGGCCAAGACTTTGAAGAATGCTTCGACCGCGTCGACGTCGAAAAGCGCGAACAAGAGTGCGTACTCTGACCTTTGGTGTCAAATTACTCGTCTTAACTCTCTTCCCTAGAGACCGGAACTGGAGGGGGATCCGGCACCGGGGGAACCGCTTCCTCTCGACGGAAGGATGGTCGTGGCACAAAGAGGGGACGGGACGAGGATGATACAAACCGGAGACCGGACATGAAGCTCAACGTGCCGGAGATCTTGAAGGTACTTTTGGTGGATGACTGGGAGGCGGTTACGAAGAACAACCAGGTACGTTCTACTATTCGTGTTGAATGCGCGAAATATTTGACCCCCCGTTGTCGATTAGCTTGTCACGCTTCCGCGGAGTCCCACCGTTGCCGAAATTCTCAACGATTTCCAAGAATTCGTCCTTTCACAAACGAATCCCGAGTACGTGGATCATGCAAATGCTGTTTACGGACCCTGATCTTTTGCAGGTTGCGGGACCCCACAGTGCTCCTCCCAACCGTCATCAGTGGCCTTCAAGTTTACTTCGACCGGTCGCTAGGTGCCAACCTCTTGTACCGGTTTGAAAGACCACAGTATGCGGAGATCAGGAAACAATTTGTTACTGGGCCGAGTGTCAAAGTAGGGACGGAAAAGGAGATGAGTGCGGTCTACGGAGCCGAACACCTGCTTCGGATGATCGGTACGTACGACTCGCATTGACGATCTACATTCAGTTAAAACGCTAATCTGCACCCACAGTGAGCCTGCCCCAGTTGGTCTCCACCTCCAGCATGGATCCGGAGTCGGTGGGGATTGTCAAGGATTATGCACACGAGTTGATGGCGTATATGGTGAAGGAGCGAGAGCTGCTGTTCCAGCGGGACTACGACAACGCAAGCCCGCAATATCAAAACGTGTCGAGATCATAGGTTTCGTCTTCATCCCAGCTGTTTTTTCAGATGATTGTACAATCTTTGTTTATCCGTGACTTCCCAGAGTCAATGAGCGGTGGGTATAGAACACTTGAGGACTCTATCAAGATAAGTACTGCAATGGTTTGGCACGAAAGACGAAGCCAAGGTGTCGCCATCTTCTGGAAAACAGCTTTGCTCTCGTTTTGATTTGTGATCCCCGGTGATCGCCAGATAACACCCTGTCTCTGACGCGCTGAGCCCGACCATTTGTCAGCAACCGTAATACCACCCCCATCTTTTTCCCTCCAAACTTTTCCCATGTTGCCTTGAACGCACATCATCCAAGTACAATGGGTCTCCTATCCCTCGGTACTCCTCTCGCCTGGCAAGATGCACAAAAGCTCGCAGACCACATCCGATTCCATGGAATCACCCAGTTCTTGCATACATGGGATCGGGTCAGGGACCGTCGTGGAGACGAACTGTTCTGGGGCGACGAGGTACTTACATGTGGGTTCGGCCAGTCCGTTGAGGTGCTGACTATGTCTTGAGGTCGAGTACCTGGTCGTGTCCGTCGACGAGGAAGCCAAGAACGTCAGACTCTCGCTTCGACAAACGGAGATATTGGCGAAGCTGGCCTCTATTGCCAACGACATTTCGTCCAACTGCCCGGACCAGTAAGTGTTACCCCCGGCTACAAAACCCAGAGCTAAATTTCATTGGTACACAGCGTCGTTGTGCCGTTATTCCACCCGGAGTATGGTCGGTTTATGTTGGAGTCAACCCCTGGTGCTCCCTACTCAAACAAAGTCACGGACCTCCTGACGGTGGAAGGCAACATGCGCTATAGGTTCGAGAAATTATGTTGCTAGAGGTGACCCTTCCTGATTCCCCTCCAAAAGACGTTCATTCGCCCAGGAACACCTGAAGAGGAACGAGATCCCGTTGACTATCACCTCCTATCCTCACCTCGGGGTCCCAGGACAGTTCACCGACCCATATTATGATCCGGCTGGCGCCATTTCGAGTCACAGTTTGTTCCTACCTGAGGAGATTACCAATCCTCATGTGCGCTTTCCGTAAGCCTTCTTCCTCAGCTCCCATAGTTCGCGTCACGTGATCAATTATGATTGAGACTTCATCTCTATTCAGAACCCTGACGGCCAATATTAGAAGCAGGCGTAGCTCTAAAGTTGCTATAAACCTTCCGATATTCGTCGACGAGAACACCCCTCGTCCGTTCATCGACCCCACAATCCCGTGGCAGAGGAACATTTATCCTGAGGATTCTGGTAAGTTCGACTCTCCCACTTAACGTTTACGACGACCGATGGATTACGTCTTCCAGAGGCAAAGAATGGAGCCGCACTGCAAGATCACGTCTACATGGATGCTATGGGCTTCGGGATGGGCTGTTGTTGTCTTCAATTGACGTTCCAGGCGTGTAACGTGACCGAAGCAAGACGAATCTACGATTCGTTCGTCCCTCTTGCACCAATTTTTGTTCGTTTTTCCTTTTTGTGTGAGTGATGCCCACGCCTACTAACATTGGTGATTATTTCTAGTTGGCGTTGACCGCTGCGAGCCCACTGTGGAGAGGGTACATCACCGATGTTGACGCCAGGTGGAACGTCATCTCTGCAAGTGTAGATGACCGCACAGAAGAGGAGCGTGGCCTGAAGGTTTGCTCCAAGCTCAATGATGCATCATGGTCATAACCTTGGAGTTAGCCTCTGAAGAACAACAGATACCGTATCCCCAAATCCCGGTACGACTCTGTCTCGTTGTATATCTCCGATAACTGGTTGAACCGGCCGGAGTACAACGACACTGAGGTACCCAACGACCCGGAGATCTACAAACGTCTTCGGGATCATGGTACGAAAGTCTCGTGTCCCTCCTTAGACGTTTGTAACTCGGGTGTTCCTCAGGAATCGACCACCTTCTGGCGAGGCACATCTCGCACTTGTTCATCCGCGATCCCATCGTCATTTTCTCAGAGCTGAAAGACCAGGACGATGAGGGCAGTATGGACCACTTCGAGGTGGGGACTGTGTCCGTCGACAACGATTCTGGCGCTGAAGAACCGTCCCTTAGAATATACAATCGACGAATTGGCAAACCGTTCGGTTCAAACCTCCACCGATCGGTTCTTCGATCGGTTGGCGAGTAGAATTCCGACCTATGGAAGTTCAGATGACGGATTTCGAGAACGCCGCCTTTGCGGTCTTCGTCGTTCTCCTCACGAGGGCTGTCTTGAGTCTGAACCTCAATTTCTATCTGCCGATTTCCAAGGTCGACGAGAACATGCAAAGGGCTCAACATCGCGACGCACTGCGAGCCGAGAAATTCTACTTTAGGAAAGACATTTTCCTTCCCCATAGCTCTCGTTCCTCGAGCGCGAGCAACTCCGGATCGTCCTCTCCCGTTGGAAGCGATTGTGGCTGCAATGGTACTAGCAACGGGTTCCACAACGGTACACCCAAGAAGGTGAAGCAGATGAGGAACTGTTTCCCTGACGTTCCGCCGCCACCTGAGGAGTATGTTGCGAAGAAGGTGGAGGACGAGTACGAGGAGATGACGGTGGCCGAGGTGATGAACGGGAAGGTAGGGGCGTTAGCTGTAGACTCTCCTCTCGTCTGATTAGCTGATCGATGTCCCCCTTCAAGGGCAATCACCCAGGTTTAATAACCCTGGTCAACGAATACGTCGACACCCTAGACGTCGACGAACGCCAACGAAGCCGTCTCTTCGAATACCTCGATTTCGTCCGCAAACGCTCCACCGGAGAACTCCAAACTACAGCAACGTGGATGAGGAACTTCGTTAGGTCGCATCCGGCTTACAAGTTCGATTCGGTCGTGAGCGAGGAGATCAATTATGACTTGCTCAAGGAGGTGGATGAGATGTGAGTCCACGTGACGGAGAGTCGTTTTGACTTGTTTTTGCTGATAATTGTGACTCGTTGATGTAGTGAACGCGGAGTGAAGAAGGCACCGGAACTCCTTCCTAAATATTACACCGGTCGCGACGAAGATCAAGGTTCCATTGGGCTGTGAGACTACAACAAAGGGATGCTTGGGCCCAAACGCGTTACGAAAGAGAAAAGAACCTATTTATTATCGTTGTATCACCCAACGTTTATCAGTTATCCGATATATAACCTAGACATTTCTCCCTTTGTGCCGCTACGTCCTATATATGATTAGGTGTCGTCCAGTTTACGGAACGACGGGCGAAGGCGGGTTGCATAGAAAGTGAGCTTAGCGCGATCTGGTTGCTGGGGTCTTGGTGGTCGTGGCATGCCGTCATGGGGCGTTCGTATTTGAACGTGTGTATTACGGGACAGTAGTGTAGAGGTGCATAAGTGGTGAATGTCATACGATGCATAAGGGGTGTCGATGGTTAGACGACGCTGTAGCGACCCGGCACAGTTGGGTTGCGCATCTCCGCCTGTAACGCAGCGGCGGAAGCTTCGAACAACAGGCGCTTGATCTCCCGGACAGCTTGCTCGACCTGTCCAAACGAAATGGGTTAGAATAAGACCGTGGGGAATGAACCAACGACGTACACGCCACTCTTCGTTTGACTCGACCAGAAGGTGCAACTTCGGCGGATCTTCCAGACCAGATGGCTCTTTGTTGGGCTCGTAAAAGATACCTGCGAAGTCGGGTTTCAGCAGCTGCTCAAGGACAGAGATTACAACCACGACACACCCTTGTTCGTGACCGAAGCTCCGGTAATCTCGATGAGGTTAACCATAGTCTCCTTGTTTGTGACACGCCACCTCGCCTTCTGGGGGTAATCGTTGATCGGAATGATAGCGTGATACTCCGAAACATCGCCAGTGACTTGTGGTCGGGCCGGTGCGTTCTCTGCCGCCTGGATCTGAGACTGAAGAACGAATTTCTGTGCGCGCAGCTGAGCGTTCAGTTTCGCTATGACGGTTGTAGCCTGTTTGTAAGCCGGGGTATCCTTGCCAGCACGAGCAGCAGCTTCCTCGGCATCCTTGATGCTCTTCTGCAACTTCTCTTCTTCCTTCGCGAGGGCGAGTTTCCGAGCTGCGAGTGCTGCACCAGCAACTCCTAAAGCACCCTTGGAGGAATCAGGAGCTGGCCCTCGCCTGACCTCGACTTTGAAGTTGCTGAGTATGTCGCCTCCTCCACCAGTAGTGGTAGTAGTAGTTGCTGTGCCATTGGTTGTGGGGGCAGCACCTTCCGCGGCGGGGTCAGCCTTCTCCTCCTTCTCGTCCTCACCATAGGCTTTGCGTTCAGCTTTATCGCGAGCCTCTCGCTCCTTGTCGAGTCGATCGAGACCTTTGCCGCCGAACCCTGAGCCAGCAGCCTGTGCCTTTCCAGATTTAACCTTCTCCAAGAAACCTTGAAATAGAATGGATCCGGTTAGCATCACGCCTAGACGGTAAGACAGAACTGGTAGGGCGAACCATTGGCAAGATCTTCCAAGTCCTCAGGAACGTTAGCATTACTAGCTTTCAGAGCACGATAGAGATCGACCGAGTATCTGTCCTGTTCCTCCGTGATGAAAGTGACACAGGTTCCCTTGTTTCCGGCCCTTCCAGTCCTACCAGCGCGATGAACATAGTCCTCCATGTGGTTCGGCGCGTCGTAATTGATGACAAGTTTCAGTTGTTTGACATCTAGACCTCGAGCAGCAACGGAAGTGGCGATGACAACGGGAACGACACCAGACTTGAAGTCCGCAATGGTCTGATCTCGATCGATCTGGTCCTTCCCTCCGTGGAGGGACATACAGAGGTAACCTTTCCGCATGAGTTCCCGTAGAAGACTGTCCGCCGCTTCCTGCCTGTCAACGAAGATCAATGTACGCGCCTCAGCGTCCTCGTTGTACATCTGACCTAGGATCTCGAGCAGCCGGTTGAACTTGGTATCCTCCGCCCGGACCTCGACGATCTGGTCGATCTCCGGTGCAACGACAGATCGACCGCCGACAGTGATCTCGAGCGGTTTCCTAAGAATCTTCCTAGCTAACGAGTCCATCTGTTTCGGGAAAGTGGCGGAGAAGAGGACAGTCTGTCGGTCAGGTCGGATGTTGTTGACGATTTTCATGACCTGGGGTTCGAAACCCATATCAAACATCCGGTCGGCTTCGTCGAGGACGAGGTATGTGGCGCGTTTGAGATTAGTGACGCGACCGGAGTTTGCTGTGAGCAAGTCAATCATGCGTCCGGGAGTGCAAACAACGATTTCTGCTCCCTTCTTCATCTCGGCAATCTGATCCTTGATAGGAGAACCCCCATACGCACAGACAGCCTGTCGAATGATCGGTCAGTTCGAATAATCAGGGGAGGCTGGATGAAACGTACCCTGAGATTGAGGACCTTCAGGAACGGCTTGCACTCCCTATGGATTTGAGTAGCCAACTCTCGAGTGGGGGTCATGACAACGGCCATGGGACCCTCCATCTGTTCCAAAGGGCGTTGGTCTTTGATATGTCGGAAGAGTGGAAGTAGGAAAGCGATGGTCTTTCCAGAGCCCGTCTTAGCCACACCAATCACATCACGGCCAGACATGATGGCGGGGATGGCTTGGGCTTGAATCGGTGTAGGCGCAGCCCAACCATGCTTCTTGATAACATCAAGGCTACACGGGACGGTATCTTGAGTAGGGTGAAATCCAGGCGTGAGGACTTTACGCACCAGCTAGCAGGCAATCCAAAGTGACTCCACTTCGTAACGGGCCGAGGGCAGTCAACACCCCGGATTTTGATCCCATCCAACTCCAGGCGCAGGAGGTCGGCTTCCTCGTCGGTCATTTGGGCGATGTCTGGCGGTGGTGCGTAGAACTCCTTTCGGAATGGCTCGTAAGAAAGTTTGGCATGATCAACAGTAGCGAGCTCCTTCTTCTTGACCTTCTTCACGGCGAGAGCCATGATTTCCTCCGCATTCAGATTGGTGGCGTCCAACTCATCTTCCACCGGGGCACCAGGAACTTCGTCAGCGTCATCGCCAGCTTGATCGTCAAGTCGAGCGCGTCCATTGGTGTGATTGAGCTTTTTGAGATCCTCCTGGTTGACTTTCTTGACCGCCTCTTTCACCCCGGTCATAAAAGCATCCAGCGGGTCGACCTCGTCCTCATCGACGTTCATGCTATCCTGAAGTACGTTCGCATCTTCATCGTCATCGTCAGCCTCAAGGTTACCGACGGCCTGGTCCTCGCGCATGGTCATGTCGACCTCGGGCATATCTTCGAGCTTGATGGCTTGGTATTTGGTCTCGACGGAGTCCTCCATAACGGTTTTCTTGAGAACGTCGGGTTTGATTGGCAAGCCCTTGAGACCCAGACCACCGAATGCTGAACGATTTAGCTGGCCACTCTTGGTCGCCGCAGTATTGTCTACAAAAGGAGATCAAGTGTTGTGAAATCTCGCAGAAGACACTAGTTTTGAGAACGGTACACACCTGGGGCTGTTTTTCCAGCTAATGCCATAGCCTTGGCTTTAGCTTCTCCGAGCGCCTTTTTCGCCTCCCTTTCCTTCTTCCAAGCCTCGAGTTTCGCCTTCTTCGCCCTCAGCTTCTCATCTTCTACAGGTGGGGTTGCACTGTCCGCCTTTTTCTCCGGTACGGCGGGGGTCGGGGTGGTGGTGGTAGAGGGAAGGGGTCGGTCTCGACGGTCTCTTGAGCGAGAACGGCGACGGTCGTCCCTTTTGTCGTCACGATAACCATCTCTGCGCCTGTCGTCGCGGAATCTGTCGTCCCTATGTCTGTCGCGATCCCGGTACCCGTCTCTATCTCTATCTCTTTCCCGGTCACGGGGCCGGTCTCTGTCACGGTCGTCGTCGTATCTTGACCTGGGAGGCCTTTGGGATGACCTTCTGGTCGGCGAAGGTGACCTAGAAGAACGATGTGGTCTTACCCTTTTATTCGGAGCGTCTGGGGAGTATGATCTGTCCCGTCGTGCCATGGTGTCGAGGAGTGTGTTGTGGAGGTTGGGGGGGAGTGAGGGAAACAGGACTTGCCGCGTTTTTCTCACGATCAATCCCACCTTGTAACTCACGCTCCCCTCATGCCAGGAGATCCACTGGACCCTGCCGCTCTGACTGGCCGCCTTCCAAGTTTATTGCCAGAGGCGACGAAGAAACTCGACACCTCCCAGGATGGACTTACCGCGCTCCTACATACGGCGATGGTAGAGCTGGGTTTCCGCCTCATCGCCGTCGACGAACATTCTCCTCCCACGCCGGACCTGAACAACATTCTACCAGAAGACTGGGCCAAGCACGGGCCTGGTAGCTACACTCTACGCTACAAGCACGATCAGAGTAGTTTGGAGTTCTTGTTCAAGGTGTCCAAGCTTGGCAATCGCACCTTGTTCAATGCCATCGCTTTGGAGGTGCGCCGCCTTCTCCATTTCAATTGCGATAGTTTTCTAATCAGAGCGGTGCAGGACGATAACACAGCCTCACTTGATATTTCCACCAACGATTTTACCTCCCCTTCATTCTTCCCTCACGAGATCGGTGCTGCACCCCTAGTCCACGGATTTATTTCCTCCAACCGAATCGCGGATCTCATATCCCAGTTCAAACTGAAAATCATCTCTCGTATTTTGCCCGCACTGCGCAAAGAGGGATACGTGGAACAATCTGAAGCTGCGTCGACCAGTGAGCACGCAGCCGCCGCGCAGCCACCCCCAGACAACCAGCCCGGCGCGCGTCCTCGAGCTGAAAACCCACCATATGCGCCAGACTACCCCGGCCCTTATCCATACAATCCCCACACATCACCGGAAAACCCGTTTGCGATCGGTCGTCGTGATCTTGATCCGATCCCATCGAATCCGTTCTCGCCACCCTCCTTGTTCCCTCCCAGCAACAGAGGTGACGGTATGTTTGTGGGCCCAGATCATCCCATATTTAGCGACCGCAGGCCTGGGGGTGAAGGCGGGCTGCGCGGGCCCTGGGGAGGAGATGGCTTCTTGCCACCAATGGGAGCACCTCCAAGTGCCAGGTTTGATCCAATAGGGCCTGGTCCATTCCCGGGTGGTGGTGGCCGAGGTGGGGGCCCGCCACGCTTCCCCGGCCGTGGTAACGTGCATGGCCCCGACAACGACGAATTCATGCCGCCTGTGAGCCTCCAATCCATCCGTTTTTTCCGCAATTTGTGTCCTGACCACTCCCGCTTTGACCGCAGGGTAACATGTACATGTAAATTGGCTATGTGGAAGCTGCTCGGACCCTTTGTATAACTTTTGTAGCGTTGTAACCCTAAAGTGTATATTCGTTTGATTGAGTCATCAAACCTAACCCCAGCCAAGGGCCAGGGGTCTCGGATGCTTTCCCCACGAAGGATATAAAAGGAGTAGTGGTCCTTCTGTCGCTCTCAACGAATCATCTGCCTACCGCCTTTCGCTTTACCCCGCTATGTCTCCCGACAGACGTATGTCACCGACGGCCGTCCGAAGGATGTCGATGTCGACCGACACCCTTCCTGGTTTCCTCAGGCCGACACGGCCGAAGCAAAAGCCAATCAACGAACTCTCAGTCCGCGAACTCAACGATCAACACACCACCAACGCCCGGATCCTTTCTTCACCGTGAGTCTGACGGAGAGAGACCCTCCGCTTCTTAATCTCCTTGAACATATACACCGATGACCAACCTTTTCATCGTTGCAATCCCTTTCCTTGTTATCTAGGACTGCGTCAACCTCCGGTTACGTTGAACGGATAACCGCCCAACAGCACGCAATCGAGGAACGCCTGACAGCACTCAAGGACCAACAGAATGTCGAGGACATTCGAGTAGGAATCAAGAATACTTCCATCTCAGCCGAAGAGAACATGAACGTCGATGTCGAACCCCAATATTCACATCCAAAACCCATCGGTGCCAAACAGCGGGCGCTAATGCGATACGTGAGTACCCCTCCCGTGTTTCACACAATACCCACCCCTCCCTTGTTCTGGTTTTGCAACAAATACCATCTTATATGCGGCGGCTGACTCTCGTTTTATTATTCAACGTAATATAGGGTCCTAAGCTCGTTGGCTCGAACGGTTCCGGTGGAATGACCTTCGAGGAAGCTGCCCGGATCGAACAAGAGGCCCATGCACAGGACCAACTCCGACATCAACAGGCCGAAGAACGCCGACGTAAACAAGGTCTCCCACCAAAGGGTGAGAAGCTTTCCCGGGAGGAGGTGGAGGCCCGACTGTGGGCGTTTATGTGAGTTCCCACTTCCGAACATCGTCGGCACCTCAGGGACCAACGCGAGTTTGTTTACCCAGGAACCACAAACCCTCATCCTCCGACGTGGAAGACGATACGGATTCCGACGAAGATAACGATCCCGCAAACTGGTTCCACGACGAGGAGGACGATGGGATCAAGGGCCAACCGATCGTCGAACCAGACGTGGAGGACTTCTCCAGCGTCATCCGTATCGACGAAAGCAAGGCCTACGCTGGTTACAGCACATTTTACGAGCCCAGGGACGGAGACTGATCAGGCATACCGCGGACAGCTGGATGAATTCAATCTATAATCATCCTTTTATTGCCGACCAATTTGGGGCAGCTGGCCCGTCGAGGCACGAGCCGCAGGGAATGAGTGGACGGCGAGCTCATGAGGTCGAATCGAGTGCTGAATTAGGGATGTACGAATAATCCAAAACTACGCTGTGATTCCACCAGCTAGTTGCTTAATAACAGACGTGCCAGAAGTTGAAAAGTAGTCAAAAGCGTGAGGATCGAGGAACGAAAGAACAGAGGGCGAAAGAAGACCAAATCGTTATCCGTTAACATATACCAAATATCATAATAATCAGTGAAAAATATAGCGATCCGTCTAGTGTGTTTTGGCGACACGTCTTAGCGAGCGTGTACCGGGCAGTTTCGCCCACGTTGTAGCCATGATGACAAACACGCTAGAAAAGTGAAAAGACACGCGTCAGTACGTGGGTCCCGTTGGTTAAAGCTGCTCCAGCGATCGGTGCACGAAGATCTCACTGTTGTGGAAGCTACACAGACAGCTCAAGCGAGCAATCATCGACCCCTCCCTGAACTCTTCCAAACAAATGACGCCTGTGGAGAGCACCTCGTCAACCAACCATCGAACTGTGGAGGTGGATCAGCTTACATTCGATCCCGACAAGGGTGCTTTCCCCAGGAAGTTTGTAAACGAGGTACTTGGCAGACTCCGGCGAGGTACCCGCGCCACCTTCCAAACACTGTTTGACATGAAGCTCTTGCACAGAAGGAGGCCCCAAGTCCTCCAGGTTCTCGTTACAGACTGGACAATCCGCGAGGTCACTCAACTGAGAACTGGATTGTTGCCTCCTCGTGGGCGAAGGAACGGACAACCTCTCCTGAGCAACAACGATTCGCTCCAGAGAAGATGCCCTCTGCACGTTTGTGGGGACCGCGGCGTTTAATTCCTCGAAGCACGACACGCAGACTCGGTGAGAGGTTGCAGTGTGTGTTGTTGGGATGGGAATGGCCGGGTCATGGACGACATCGGTTGGGTCTAACAACGCCCTCTGGGAGGAACACCTGTCACAATATATCCTGCCGCACCGTCGGCAGTGCTAAGTAGCGTCAGCGGGCGGTCTCACAACACTTCCGTCAGAGCACTTACATGCTAAAATGAATCCCGATCAGCCAAGTCCCTCAGATCGGAAGGAAAAAGCAACTCACTCTCCGGTTCAAAAAGTTGAATCTCCTGTGACATTGTCTACACTCCCTAACGGATTCGTCCCGTTCCCACGTAGCGTGCACGGAATGAGGCGTTGGCTGGGTCCACCTGGGTGTCACGACCTTCTGCGGTACCTCGCGTGTCGGGACACGGAACTCAGGGGCTTGGGACAAATGTGGCGTAAGATCAGTCGGCCCCCTAGAAAGAGGCGATCGGGTGAAGTAATCCGTGGCTTGAGAGCGTTGAGAGCTCATGGAAGGGGCGGATTCGATTGGATCAGCACCGGCGAAGTGGAAGGAGCCTTCAGACTCTGAATCATAATCCACCTCCTCATCTGCGCCGTATTGTTTAGTTCACCGCCCCCGGTGTTTAGGGTAGGGCCCAGATGCTGAGCTCACCGTTTCCGGAAATCAAGAGTCCCTGAGCCCCCGCAGCCAACCTCCTTCGTTCTAGCTCGCGGCTATATGCGTTCAGGAGTACCTCGGCTTGAGTCCTCCTCTCAACGTCCTCATCACCTATAATCGCCGTGTTGGTCAACCTGCCGGGAAACTCGGGGAAATCGGGCCACGCACTTAGAATTCCTTGCCTCAATTCAGTTGTAGCGCGCACTAGTTTCGCAATGGCGCGTCTCGCTTCAACGGCGCTTATCGAATCAGTTGGCGATTCCGTGCTACTGCCAGCATGATAACGGGCCCGGGCAACATAATCTTGTGCTGAAGAGAGTCCAGTGCTGGGCATAGCAGACAATTCCTGTCCACCCTCCTCTTGATCCTCGTTTGGAGAAGGCTCCATGAGTGGAATGAGGTGACCGTCGGTAGTGAAATGATACATTTTGCCATCAGGTTCAAGGAAAGGCAGGGGTGGGATGTCCAACCTGCGACGCATGACGCGCACCCACCGTCTGCGCCGAACCCACGACTGGGCGGCAACAGCGGGGGAACGAGAACTGGACGCCCGGCTGCTACTCTGGCCGCTGAGACCAACAGCTACGGCTCCAGCACCAGTCATCAGACGTTGAAGCTGTGGGGGTTGATCCGCGACCCACTCCTCGTCTGGGCTTTCGAAGGAGGTTGCGTACTGCCAACCATCCTCGGCATCTGCGTTCGGTTGTGTGACATCCAAGGTCCAATCAGACCTGTGACGGTGATTTAGAACGAGGTGACAAGCAGAAGAAGACAGAAAACTCACAGCCAGAAGTGACTTCTTTCAGCACCTTCTCTCCAGGATCCATCCTGACTGCCGGGTATAGGCAACGTCCATGGGTTATCTCGAAGCGGCAGTTGGACATCACTTCTCCAAGCAGGAACCCCTTTCTTTCCAACTGCAGGATCCGCCTTTGGCAAACGCAGCTCAAAGGGGGATCGTCTACCATTTCTCCCTAAACCGGAATGAGAGAAACGCGGGCGTCCTCCCGTTACAGCAAGGGTTTTCAGCCGCGTATCAAGTCGTTGGTATTCGTAAACGATAAGTGGGACGGTTGTATGCACGGCCAAGGGATCGAAGGTGGTGCTGCCCTCACGCCACCTGTCGGCCTCCGCTTTCTGGAGGACTTCGCAGATCCAAATCTCGAATACCGAGGCCGCCACGTCGAATGCAGTTTCGCCCCAATTATTACGAACAAGCGGGTTGGCCATCTGCTTGTTCAGTAGATACAAAACTACGGGCAGGTGTCCCTTCGATGCCGCATTCACTGGAAGGGGGATGAGTAAAAGTGCATGATGAAGTGGGTTCCAAATTCACTCAGTGGAGTCCAACCGCCTTTACTACGGACGTCAACGCCAGGGACGCCGTCGAGTTCACCAGCAGCGCCACCAGATTCGCAAAGCCAACGGACGATGTCCAGATAACCCTTGGAACAAGCGTTGTGAAGCGCGGTCCAACCGTCGGCGTCCTGGCAGTGAACATCTGCCCTCTCTGGAAGGAGGTACTGGATGACGTTCAAGTGTCCGTTCAGGGCCACTTTGTGTACGACCGTCTCTCCTTCCTTGTCTTCCATATCAGGCATAGCCCCACAATCCTCGACGACTAAATGGAAGACCTGGTAATCAGGGTACTGCTCACATGGGTGTTTGTAGGGAAATCAACTTACGCCACTGTACAATCTCCAAATAACCCCTGCTGGCAGCGGCATGTAACGCGGTCAATCCGGTCCTGACCGCAGCGTCGTTGGCCAAGGCAAATTCTTCGACATCCTCGTTCTGACACGCGTTCTTGAACAGGTCCTGCAGGCGCCGCAAGTCATTCGAAGAAGCTGCCGCGTACAAGGTCTCGAGTTGTGCCTGGGAGGGTTTCCGTTTCGATGGTCGTGGAGGTGGTGGTGGACTCGGGGAAGGCGGGGAAGGGGAAACGATCACGGGCACGGGAGATATTCGGGCCGGAGTTGACATGGAAGTAGAGACCTGAGATAATGGACCGAGATCGGGAGAGGGTGGTGTCGTGATCATGGGGGACGTAGCCGCAAGACTGGATGGACCGACCGACAGTGGATTCTCGGGGACGGGTGAAAGGACCTGCATATGTTCCGGAGGTGAAGGTGAAGACACGGGGGGAGGTATAGGATTCACTATTTCTTGGGCACCGGGAAAGTGAAATTCCTCGTCCTCAGAGTCATCCTTGACGTGCCACGTTTCAACGGTCGGTTCAGGGAGTTCCACCACCTCTTCCACTTGGGGAAGCTCCGCCGGGGTTGCGGGCTCGGAGGGTTGAAACGCGAACGGGACGGCGGTAGGGTTCAAAGTCGATTTGGAGGGTTGCGGGGAAGGGGAAGGAGGTGTTTCGCGCGTCGGTAAAGTCTCAGCACCGGGGAAAGCGAACTCTTCATCATCATCAGACCCGTCAACGTGGTCGTTCAAAGCAGGGTATTGTCCAGTGGAGTCTTTCCAGACTTCTTGTATGTCGTCAATTCCGAGGGTTGCATGATTTCCTGTAGTAATATCATCATCGGTGCCACCGAGGGAGCCACTGGGAGACTCAATCCTGCACAAGACCGTCAGAACGAAGTGGAATTTGGATCCATACTGCAATAATCATACCCTTGACTCGTCTCCGGCGATGCCATAGCTTTCCGACGCCACCAAAGGGTCGCTCGTTGGTCGGGGTCGACGCGACGTGGTCTTTGGATCAATAGATCGCAGCCGTGACGGAGTTCAGCTCGAAAATTCGGTAAGCACGGCACTCGCCGAAGCAGATCCTTTCTCACGCTTGGCTTAAATCCCAACGCAAGGCCAAAGCAAGGAACTGGGTCTGGTACGCCTCTGGTGAACTCGCGAGGAACGTGCAAGTGTTATGAGCCATTGGAAAGTAAAGTTCAAAGCCCGAGTAAAGTAAATAGCCGTGGCACACAACGTGGACTCTATTCCCATCCGGATGCACCAGCACAGGCCGTGCGGATGGCCCGCCTTCTATAACCGCGCCTGGTCTGGATGAAGGGGACACTCGTCACCAATGCAGGGTACAGAACCTGAAATATCTTTGAAGTGCTAGGCAGAGCACATCATCAGGGGGCCATACACAGGCAGATCCGCCCCTCACTGTCATTATAAATATTCGCCCGGCCTTTCAAATTTCAAGCTCCAATCACGAACGTTACTCCTTGAGCGCTGAGGGCGTCTCGGACTTCCTGGAAGACGACTGCGGGGACATAGAAATGGGGAACAGATAAATTTTCTGATCCCACCGCCGCCGAACTAGCTGCGTCGAACCCCCGAGCCCATTGCACACAGTGTACTGCTCGTAGTACTTACGAGCGAGTGCCCGCGCTAGGCCAAACTGATTCGCTCAATCCGAGGGATAGGCGTAATTTCACTTCTTCCCGCCCGTGGCTACATCCCACCAATCGCATTTGGCTGGTCCGTTCGCCGACGGCTAGGAGGACCCCGGGTCGCTACAGTTAGATCTAGATGTATTGTGTTGGACCATCGCTGACCGAATAATATGCCGTGTGGTGTTGGTTTGTGGAGAAGGAGGGCCGAACAGTTTCACGGGACAGTCCGGGACTCACGGCGGAAGAGCGGCCCGTCAGGCTCTAGCTATAATAGGACAGGTGGCGAACCCGTGGGAGGGAAAAGGTTAGCGGAGCGATGACCACGGGAGCATTCGCAAGGTCGGTTCGATCCTTGGTCGCAAAGACCAAGCGTTCGGCTATCCCCTTTCCCAGGTTTCTTTCTACCATGCCCACCGCACAACCCCCATCCAACCAGAACGGTGTCGAGAAGGGGGGGCCAATCCGTTACTCCTCACGACTGAAAGAGGGCCGCGCGTTGGTACCAGATGTCTGGTCGATCTACAAGTCTGTCCTCGTCATATGCGCTCATTTGAGGACCTTCCTCGTTCTTATTGCCTCTTCTTTCCTGCAGTGCTGTAAATCTACCTCCGGATTGCATTAATCTTGGTCAGGGGTACATGAACTTCGCCCCGCCCCCCTGGGTCAGGGAAGCGGGCGAGGAGGCTTTGAAGACGGTTGCTGCCAACCATTATTCCCACCCAAAGGGCAGACTTCGCCTTCGCGAGGCTGTCAAGAAACACTACGAACCAGAGTTTGGTCGAAGTCTCAACGCCGAGACAGAAATCCTTATCACCAGCGGTGCCAACCAAGGTCGGTCGCGCCCATGTAAAATGACTCGGCCAAGTCCGACCGATCTGTTATAATATCCAGGTCAATACTCTGTTTTCACCGCGTTCCTGGAACATGGGGACGAGGTTATCCTCTTCGAACCCTTCTTCGACCAGTACCTCCCCTCCATTACATTCAATGGGGGTGTTCCGGTCTACGTCCCCCTCCACCCGCATACAGCCGGTGTCGACAAACCGACCGGACACCACTGGAAAGTCGACTTTAACGAATTGCGGTCAGCTTCCCATCTCCGAGCGCGGACTTTGAACTGAAGGACCCGTTTCAGACGCGCAATTACTCCAAAAACGAAGATGATTGTGCTGAACACTCCACACAACCCCGTGGGGAAGGTATTCACCAGAGGGGAGATCGAAGCCATCGCGAACATCGCGAAGGAGTTCAATTTGTTGGTCATGTCAGACGAAGTGGTAGGAGGTGTCGATCCCGGTGTTTCCACATGATCTGACACCACTCTCAATACAGTACGATTGTTTGTTGTTCGACGGTGAGGAGCATGTACGGATTGCCACCCTTCCAGGGATGTGGGAGAGGACGGTCACGGTTGGTTCCGCAGGGAGTGAGTTCTACTCGACCCTCTACCCCCAACCCATTCGTATTTCTCATATGTGCATCTGAACAGAATCGTTCGCTGCCACTGGCTGGCGTGTTGGTTGGCTCATCGGACCCGAGTCGATCCTCAAACCCACTCTCGCGGTTTCGACCAGAATCGTGTTCTGCTCCAATTCTCCTCTCCAGGAAGCTGCTGCTGCGGGTCTCGAAGGGGCGAAGGAGCACGACTTCTTTGCCATCCAAATGAGGGAATATGCTGAACGGCGTGACGTACTGACCAAGGCCTTTGACAATCTCGGTATGAAGTATACCTTACCACAAGGCAGCTACTTCATCCTATTGGTATGTCGACCAACCGTTTCCCCATGTTACTCAACTCAATTCAATTTCTCCGCCCGCCTTCATTTTCATTCGAACACATAGGATATATCCGATCTCGAAATACCCGACGATTTCCCATTCCCCCAGTCAATCAATGGAAGAGGTCGAGACTTCAAGTACGTATTCCTCAATTCAGCCAGGATCCTCATTTGGCTTATCCTTCTTCAAGGGCTTGCTGGTTCATGGCGGTCGAGCTCGGGGTGTCCAGTATTCCTGTCAGCGAGGTGAGTCCACATCATGGGGCTAATACCGGGATACTAACGTCTCACTCCGAAAGTTCTACTGCGAAGAGCACTGTAACATCGGAGAGGCGTATGCTCGTTTCGCCTTCTGCAAGGACCTCGACACCTTGCACGCCGCCGTGGAGAAATTGAAAAATCTGACCAAGTATTTGAAAAAGAAGAACTAGTGTACCGTGCTTTATTTCCTGTGAACATGTATGTACAACGATCTAGAGATTCTTGTTAGAGGGCCTTCTCTATCGCCTGCTATCGTAATATATCGAGCTAACTCGTTACCTGAAAAACGTCCACGACAAAATCCCCTGAACTTCCCGCTTCTTCATACGCTTTCGATCGGGGCATCTCGGGCATGGTCCCCCGCGAGGAATGACCAGGCTATAAATCCCCCTGGAATCACGATAACTCTAAGACTTCGCTGCTACTAGAATCTGACTCGTCCTCGCTGCTGCTAGAATATGCCTCTGGTACAGGTCCAGATAGCATGGTCACATCCGATGAACCTACGAACCACGGGTGTTTCAGGAGATCTGACGCGCTCGGTCGCTGTAGTGGGTCAAATACGAGGATATCTTTGAGTAGCGTGATTAGTCCAGGTACGTCGTCAACCTTCGAGTCCGGCTGGATCATATATTCGAGGGGAGTGCTGTGAGTTCTGGCGACAAACGATGCTCCTGTGGATTCCATTGAAAATCAAGAAGGTTTTGTGAGAAAGGCTACATACCCAGCGAGCATACCCATTCCTCAGGAAGTGGCCCAAGTATGGCCGTCAGTTCCTTCAGCACCGCCGCATCGCCAAAGGAAAAAAAGGATACCAGTGATCGCGGCACGGCCAGCTCATAGATCTTTTGTAATGTCAGTCTTGTACCATAGTGTTGATCTCGTAGAGACCTACCAGACATCCCATCGACCAAATGTCCACTGGTGGTCCAAATCCAATCTTGGGAGGTGTGGGGAAATCGCTGAAGAGCCCTTCCGGCGCCCGAACTCGGAATGGAGTGTTAAGGAGCTCAGGTGCCTCGGTGCTGATGAAAGCTACTGGATCTCAATACTCGGTGACACAGTTGAGATGATCGGGGCGAACCTTCTCCCAAGTCGATTATCTTTATGCGGGGATTATCTCGCTTCACGCCCTTCACCGGATTCTTGGAGTAAACAAAGTATTTCGGGAGCGAATCGGATTGATGCGTCCCGTTTCGAATTAACACCGGTACACATTTCGGTGAGCCTACGGCCCGTATCGCGTCTCCCTCAGACTTCCCGTCAAGATCGGGGATCTCAAACGCGATGTTGCCAGTGTACAGATCTAAATTGTCTGTGTTAGCCGTCGACTGGTTGGCAGAACAGTTGACTGACCTACGTGAACCACCCCGCAATCGTGAAGGAAAGAAATTCCGAGCGCAATTTGATGGGTGATAGGTTTAATCGCCCAGCGAATTAAGTTTGAGTCATAGCTGCACATGGTCGTAAGCTTCATGGGCATACCGTCCCGGAGCCTCAATGGAGCCCCTCACACCCCCAGTCCTCTGCTTCGTTGACCCCAAGGGTTTGGAAAGTGCACACCACTATCTCCCTCAGTACACCTTGGGGATGTCTACCGCGAGAGGTATAGGGTGATCAATAAGCTTGGATTCGGCAGCTATTCCAGTTTGGCTCGCACGCGACCTCCAATCGACCCCTCAGACGTGAGTTCCTGCAGTCGTGAATCCAAACTTATTGAAGTTACAGTCCCGGGAATTTCTCACCACCAGCGGCGCGGACGAAGGTCAGTCCCACCCGTGTTGAGCAGTCAACAAGTTGACCGGACGCGACTGGAAAGTTGACATCGGTGATATATAGTCAGTTTTCCATCTGCGAGCACGGACTTTGGACCCGTTTCAGACGCGTGATTACTCCCAAATTGTGCTGAACACTCCATACAACGCATTGGGCTTAGGGCTGGTGAAAGCGCGGGAGCAGCGCATTGATGATGTGGCCCGTCGTAGAACACCCCGAATGGTGTGACGTATTGACCAAGGCCTTCAATAATCTCGGTACGAAGTGCACATTATACAGGGATTATGTACCTGAAGGCAGCTACTTCATTCTTCGGTCGTTCCGGTTTCCCATTCCACCCGCCAACCTAAATCAACGGAAGAGGTCGAAACTTCAAATACGTATTCCCCGATTCAGCCAAGGTTCTCACCCTGTTTAGCTCAAAATTTTCAAGGGCTTTCTGGTGAGCTCTGAGATCTGAGGGAGTGTCCAGTATTCCTGTCAGCGAAGTGAGTTCATGCCTACTGGGGGCTAAACACCAGGACACCAACGTCTTCCGAAAGTTCTGTTGCGAGGGTCACTGTAACATCGGAGAGGCATATGGTCGGTTCGCCTTCTGCAAGGACCTCGGCACCTTGCACGCTGCCGAGTCTGACCAAGTATTTGAAAACGAAACTAGTGCACCATGCTTTATTTCTTGTCGATATATTTGTACATGTAGAAATCCTTGTTGGAGGGCCCCCTCCATCGTCTGCCATCGTAATATACCGTCTCCCTTGATCGGGGCATCTCGGGCATCGATCCTCCGGGAAGAGCTACGGTGACTCTGAGCCTTCGCTGTTGCCATAATCTGGGTCCGATGCAGGCCCAGATAGGGTGGTTGGATCTGACAAGTCCACGAGCCACGGGTGCTTCAGGAGATCTGATACACTCGGTCTTCGTAGCGGGTCAAATACGAGGATCTGCTGAAGTAGCGTAATCAATCCGGGTGTGTCGTCAACCCTCGAGGTCGATCGAACCCTCTGTTCGAGGGGTGCGTTGCGAGTGCTGGCGACATATGATGCTCCTGTGCATTCCATTGAAAATCAAGAACCTTTTATGAGTAAGCTTACATACCTAGCGAACATACCCATTCCTCAGGGAGTGGGCCCAGTATAGCCGTCAGTTCATGCAGCGCCTCCATCCCATCGAGAGTACCCCAGCTTATCAGAGGCATTGACGTGGCCAACTCGTAAAGCTTTCGATACGTCAGCATTGTACCGTATTGTTCATCTCGTAGACCTACCAGGCATCCCATCGACCAAATGTCCACCGGCCGTCCAAATTCAACCTTGAGCGGTGTCGGGAACTCGTTGAACATCACCTCCGGCGCCCGAACTCGTGATGGAGCGTGAAGATCCTCAGGTACCTCGGTACTGATGAAAGCTACAGGATCTTAACACTTGGCGGCAAGGTTGAGACCATCGGGACAAACCTTCTCCCAAGTCGATTATCTTTATGCGGAGGTCACCTCGCTTCACACGCTTCACCAGACTCCTGGAGAAAACAAGGTATTTAGGAAGTGAATCGGTTTGACGCAACCCGTTTCGAGTCAACACCGGTTCACATTTCGGTAAACCTACGGCCCGCATCACGTCTTGCTCGGATTTCCCGTCGAGATCGGGGATCTCGAAGGCGATGTTGCCGCTGTGCAGGTCTGGGTCGCACGTGTGAGCCATTGGTCGGTCGACAGAACAGTTGACTGACCTGCATGAACGACCCCGCAGTCGTGGAGGAAAGAGATTCCGAGCGCGATTTGGTGAGCGAGGGGTTTTACCGCCCGGCGGATTACGGATGGGTCATAACTAAACATGTTCGAAAGCCGCGGCCCAATTACTCTGGACACCAACACGTCATGTTTTCCATTTGGGCCTTGTACTTCAAAGCAATCTAAGGGAGCGAGGACATAATCGGATCCGGGATGCGTCCTTGGCCGAGATGCGAGAATGCGGTGAATCTTGGCCTCGCCGTTCGTGCTGGTAGGATCGGCTATGATGAACTTGAGGGCCACGTATCGGCTATGAGATGGAAGGATCGTTAGTCAATGGGGATTCGTGACCACAACAGCTCACGTCTGAGGGATCGATTGTAGGTCGCGCGCGAGCCAAACTGTGGAATAGCTGCTGAATCCCAGCTTATTGATCACCTTGTACCTCTCGCAATAGACATCGCCAAGGTGTACCGGGTGATATCCTCCAGGCAGATAACGGAGTGGGTCCTCCAAGCCCGGGCCAGCGAAGTAAAAGTCAGGGGGTGTGAGGGGTTCCATTGAGGCTCCGGAGCGGTATGTGCGTCGGTGCAAAAGTGGGTGAAGAGGAGCCTTTGAAGGTTTTATGATGGAAGAACGCCTTGAGCATCCCGTAATAGGGCCCCAGTGGCACCGGGCATGCGCTAGGGGTTCTCCGTAGCTGACTCATCGTGGATGACGACCTGATGACAAATCGACCGTAAAAGCGGAAACCAAGGCATTCATTTTCGACTGATGACGTCGCCCGTGACCACGGTGTGACCAGGGGGGAAATGGTCGAAAATTATATATAACATTAGGCGGGTCAAGACAACCTTACCACTTTCTTCCGGTGGTACTCCCTAGTACGCCCAAGGCATTCCTTCATAAAACCTGCAAAGATTTCTCTTCACCCGCCTCTGCACCGACGCACATACCGCTCTGGAGTCTTAATGGAGCCCCTCACAGTCCGTGACTTTTACTTCGCTGGCCCGGACTTGGAAGACCCACTCCGTTATCTACCTGGAGGATATCATCCAGTACACCTTGGGGATGTCTATTGCGAGAGATACAGGGTGATCCACAAACTTGGATTCGGCAGTAACTCTACAGTCTGGCTCGCACGCGACCTCCAATCGATCCCTGAGACGTGAGTTATTGTGGTCACGAATCCCCATCCACTAACGATCCTCCCATCTCGTAGCCGATACGTGGTCCTCAAGTTCATCATATCCCATCTTACCGGCAGGAACAACGAGGTCAAGATTCATCACCGTCTCGCGTCCCGGTCGGGGTCGCATCCCGGATCCGATCGCGTCCTCGCTCTTTTGGACCACTTCAAGGTGCAAGGCCCAAACGGAGAACACGACGTGTTGGTGCTCAAAGTCGTTGGGCCTCGGTTTTCGGGCATGTATAATTATTACCAACTCGTAATGTGCCGGGTGATCAAACCGCTCGTGTATCAAATCGCGCTCGGAATCTCTTTCCTCCACGACTGCGGGGTCGTTCATGCAGGTCAGTTAACTGTTCTGTTAACCGACCAACGGCTCACACGCGCGACCTAGACCTGCACAGCGGCAACATCGCCTTCGAGATCCCCGATCTCGACGGGAAATCCGAGCAAGACGTGATGCAGGTCATAGGTTTACCGAGATGTGTACCGGTGTTGATTCAGGGCCAACCACGTCAAACTGGTTCACTCCCTAAATACCTTGTTTACCACAGGGACCTGATGAGGCGTGTGAGGCGAGATGACCTCCGCATAAAGATAATCGACATGGGAGAAGGTTTGTCCCGATGGTCTCAACCGCGTCGCCAGGCATTGACATCCCGTAGCTTTCTTCAGTGCCGAGGCACCTGAGTACCTGCACTCTCCGTTCCAAGTTCGGGCGCCTGAGGCGATCTTGCGCCGTTTTCCAACATCACTCAGGATTGAACTTGGACCACCGGTGGACGTTTGGTCGATGGGGTGCCTGGTAGGTCCCTACAAGATCAACACTGCGGTGCAGGACTAATGTTTCAAAAGATTTATGACCTAGCCATGTCAACGACTCTGATGAGCTGGTTTGCCTTTGATGAAAAGGCGGCGCTGGATGAACTGACGGCCGCACTTGGGCCACTTCCTGAGGAATGGGTACACTCGCTGGGTATGTAAACTTACTCGTGAAAGGCTCTTGATTTTCAATGGCATCCACAGGAGCATCGTATGTCGCCGGTACTCGCAACTATCCCTTCGAAGAGAGGGTTCTATCGAATTCAGAAGTTGACGACGCACCTGGATTGATTACGCTACTTCAGCAGATCCTCGTATTTGACCCGCTACGGCGGCCGGGTGTGTCAGATCTCCTGAATCACCCGTGGTTTGTAGGTTCATCAGACCCGGCCACCCTATCTGGATCTGCATCAGAATCAGAACCAGAGTCAGATTCTGGCAGTAGCGAAGACTCAGAGTCATCATAGCCCGATCAAGAGTTGAAGGAAGCAGGGACTTCGCGGGATTTCGTGGTCATTGATTAGCTGGTGGCTGTTCGTAGGACTGGGTAAAACCAGATACATATATATCCGTCATAGAAGGGTCCTGCTCGTGGGCTCAATATCTGTGCCCTCCGCGTAGCGTAGCTCGGTAGAATTGAGAGTTAACGACGTTGAAACATAGACACGGCACCAGTATTTAGTGAGCCTGAAGGGGGTGGAGTTGCGGTCATAATTTCATCGGTTGTCCACGACCCAACACAGAGGACGGGGTCCTGACGATTCCCTTATAAGGATTTGATATCCCCCCTCCAGACTCGTGTGCACATTGTGCGTCCTACAGTGATCGGGCGTTCCGAGATCGGATATATCAAATTGGAATGGGGGTGTGAAAACAAACTGAGCGACGTGGGAAAATTAATGGAATGATGACCGATTGACATACCAACAGAATGAAGGAGCCACCTTTGGGCGAGGCGTGCTTCATACCAGGATCGTCAAAGGTCTTGGCACCGTTCAGTATATTCCCTCGTTTGGAGAAGCCGTGCTTCTTTGCCCGTTCGAGACCCACAGCATCAGCTTCCTGGAGAGGAGAATTGGACCAGAATATGATTCTGGTCGAAACCGCAAGAGTTGGTTTGAGGGTTGACTCAGTTCCGATGAGCTGACCAACGTTCCATCAGTTCTGTTTGGTATAGAACCAGTCTGGCGAATTTCTCCTTTCAACCAGACTTGTATGCCACGCGCCATTCATTCTTCTTACTTAGCTGGGTGGGTAAGTGAGAGCAGGCCCCATACCCCACGCCCTCCCCTGTCCCCGGCCATAGCTCCTCAGTTCTCCTAAACATCTGATGGCTCCACATCCACGTCGTGGATGGATCACTCTCCCAAAATCTCGCAAAACGTGCTGGATAAACCATGACGTTCCGAGTGATCAATGGGAACACTTCATTAAACTCATGGATGATTTTGCACTCGATTTTGTAATCCTCAAGAAGTATCGTTTGTGCGATCATCTCGTAGTGTGGTGAGTTTTCACCCTGATTGATTTATTACCCATTGCTCAATGTATGCTGGTCCATTCTCCACAGGGGGGGGCCTCACGTTACCACAGCCCGCACAAACGGCAACACTCCTAATCAACCTCCGGACCCGAGGATTCATTATTTGGTCTACATTGCAACTAAGGTCGAAAAATCCAAACGGCTCAAAGCGTGGGCTGCCCATGTTTATTGGACTGGGCCACTATCCCAGGCTGTGTACGACCACTTCACCATACGCACTAAAAAGAACGAACGGGGCGATAGAGAGAGAGCTTTTCTAGATGAACATGCAGGTACTGATCCCATACCATTGGTGCCTTAGTCTTGTATTTTCTCAAGCCAACGTGCACCTTGTATCCTCATCCTTTTGTCTCAACATAGAAACCCGTGCATCTTGTGTTCCCTTTTTTGTTTTCCGTTTTCTGTTCAATATAAGATATCCCTCAACGTCTCTTTGTGCAATGATTGACCTAGTTCCGCTTGCTATAAAAAATCTAGCTCCCCTCCTATGCGCTTACACGGAGCTCTTCACAAATCGGCGGCGGTGCCCTGGGCTGACCTCATTTACATAGCGATGAGTATCCCGCTGCTGACCGCTCATGCCGGTGGATGGGGCGATGTTAGGCTCATTATTCCCCACCTTTCGGTTACAGTTTTACTCGATGTTCTCCTCACTCACGATTATCATCCGGCTCGTCATAGATGACAGGAATGTCCGTACTGTCATCAGGCCTCCAGGTGGCGCCGGAACAGGTTCTCACCTGCACGTACGAGAAACTTTGTCCAACAAGGGGGGCTGCTTGCCTCCTTGCCTCCTCCCACCATTGCCAACCCGAGCTCGGGGGTCTCACAGCAACCCCATTCACCCCAAAGACAGTAGTCCTTACACCGTTTCTTAGAGACCTGTGAGAAGATCTAAGCATTCCATAGGGATTATCCCAGGGACTCCATTATCACCAGAAGCTCCATTTCCCTCTTCTCCAGAGGTCCATGACCCCCCCTGGGCCAGTACCTGGGCCATTTGGGTTGTTCCCAGTATGGTAGGTGGGTCCTCTGATGGCATCCCAGTATGGTAGTGGGTCCTTTGATGGCATTTGGGTTGTTCTTAGTATGGTACACGGCAAGTTCACGGGGATACCCGTGAGATAGCGGACAGGGGGTATCCGAGGATATCCCCACTGTCCGGTGGAGTGGGCGCCCCACGATACCAAACCCTCGCATCCGCGACACCAGCTCGACGTCCGATATCAAACGATGTCCTCCCCTACACCCTCCCGGCTCCTGACCATTACCCCTCAATTCTCGTCGATCAGATGCAGTAGTAGGAACGGAATACACTGTTAATGAATATACAAGTATGTAATAAATTTTTGTGCAGTGCGCAGAAATAAATCACCCTGCTACGAAGAGGACGGGGTAATGTACTTGTCCATTACCTGCTGGTTACCGGTACGAACCACACTGTCTAGGAGTGCAGGATCGGTTGGCGGATAGTCAGCGATATCACGATCGTAGATCTGTGTGAGCGCTCTGCGCCACGGTCAGGAGTGTACCGCGATCGAATAGATATGTCGGAAGCTATGTCAGAAAATGATCGGAACGAACGAAACTTGAAAAACATAACAGACACACCCGGTGAATGTGCAAGTGCCGGGCTCCAAGCACCTTTTGGATATCGCATCAAGCTGTTTGTCAACAGCGCTCCAATATTCCTCCGGATTCTGGAGATTCTTGCGTAGAATGGCACGCTGGAGTGAGGTTTAGTGCGAGCTGTTTCGGGAATCCGATGGACTTGGAAGTGGACGCACCAGGAATGCGATCCACACCGCAAGTAGTTTTGTAGCCTTGACATCCTTGTGCGACCAATCTGCAAGTCCGTCTTGGATACCGGTAGTCAAATTAAGGACGTCTTCTTTGGTGTCGATGGATTTGAGGATCTACAGGTGTAAGCATAAATGCGGCAGGCTTTCTGATCGATGTCGGGAGCAGCGGCGCACCCTCTCTTTGATCTTTGCACGTCCGTCCGTGCAAGTCTTATCAACAAACTTGGAGAACCGCTCTCCTTTGGGGCCTTTCTGGAGATACACTGTATCGAACCCCTGTTTCTTTCTGTACTGTCCCTGAGACCACGAGGGGTTGTGAGATGCTGGAGTGTGCAGGAAAGGGCAGTAGCACACGCACTTTGATCATAGCCGCGGGTTTGTTGGGCCCATCGCGGTAGCGGAGGTCCTCAGCTGTTGACGCGAGTATCAGTGCAGTCTTGTAACGAATGTCATCCTGGAGGAGACGTCAGTACAGATTGTAGGGAGAGTGGTTGAACTAGATTGTACCTTGAGTTGCAAAGGGATTTGAAAATCATCTCGTTGTTCACTTCGCTCAGTGCCAAATTTATCAAGGCGGTTTTTTATCGCAGCCAACGTGGAGTAAATTTCAATCGAACGTTCCTCGGCTGAAAGCTGCACAATGTTGGTAAACAAATGTGATGAAGGTAAATAAAGACAGTATACCCTTGCGACGTGCAAAACGTCCTCCTCGCTGGCAGCAGGAAGCTTCATCCGGCGAGCGGAAATAATGGCATGTTCCTCCAGGTGAGTTCCCATGCCCGGATTCTCGGCTGAGGCCCTCCGCTGGGTCGGTGGGATGTTGCGGTCGGGATCGGGGTCGGGATCGGAATCATGGTGTTCGGAATTGGGACCCCGATCTGGACTTGCACTGCGGCGGTCGAGGTTGGTCCCAGATCTCCTGCGGTTGCGTAAGTCATTGTCGGGTGTTCGCGTAAAGTCGATGAGTTCAATGAGCTGCATGTTGTTGTCTGCCATTCCGGGCAGTGACCGTCGTGGTGGCGGAAGTTGAGAAGAGGGGTGAGAAGAATAGGGGCCAGTGGGGCGGTCAACAATTGCCATATCGAAGGGTGCAGCAACTGGAATAAATAAAAACAGTGCACTGGTGGAAGGCCCACCGATAAACAGAGTAAGTACCAGCAGGCTCGGGCGACAGAAAGCATCTCATGTCCCACCGCATGCATCCCACCATTGCCCTCCGTTGCAGCTGGTTGGTGATATGACCAGTTTCCATGAAATTCGAAGCGCTTGGAATTGTGGGTGTGTTATCGAAGTGCATCGAAACAGATTGAAGTACATCGATGCGCATCGAACTGCGTCCGCGTTGATCAACGCGCATCGAGTTGCAAATTTGTTGATCGAAGCCCATGGAAGCGCCTCCAAGGGCGTCGAGGTTAATGGAATCCCGTTTTCTTGTTGGCAGGGTTCAGCGTGTGGGAACCTATAAAGGCAACCTATACTGACGACTAAAGTGTGTCCCTGGGGTATGAGAACTGTATGTATTGTCTACGATATTGCAGCCAATTCGAGGGAGGGTTGCCGATGTTTTTTGGTTTGTGAGATTTAAACTTGGGCTCAACACGTGCACGTGAGACATCAGCCTCAGTTGTACCATCCCCCCAAATTCCTCCCCAATCTGAGTACCTCCCTCCAAATTTGAGGCCAGATTCCTCCCCAGCACCTGCGACTCCCAATACCCAGGTCGACTTCGGCACAACAGGAGACTTGACATGCAAGCGAAACGGAAAAGGGCAGAGACCCCTG
>Ga0307511_10001074_pt1 | contig 29058 bp, 25 predicted proteins | sample 13_EM_MG_FD_200266 | JGI IMG/M metagenome (GOLD analysis project Ga0307511, IMG submission 200266) | Populus trichocarpa ectomycorrhiza microbial communities from riparian zone in the Pacific Northwest, United States - 13_EM | ecosystem: Host-associated > Plants > Roots > Unclassified | place...
ACCCGCACGGAGCTGTTCCTGAGTGTGCTGGTGCGGGAGTCGGTGGCGATGACCGCCGAGATGCTGGCGGCGCTCAAGCGGGATCCGATGATGATGCTGCCGGCCGAGCAGGCCCAGATGGTCTACGTGGGCGTGATGAAGCGCCCGCTGCTGCGGGCCATGTTCGTCCGAGACGTGGAGCTGCTGGGCGACCTGGCCACCGATCCCGCCATGGCGCCGCTGCGCCGGGTCAAGATCGACCTGTTCGGCGACATGTTCCAGGTGCTGCGGGAGCACGGGCTGGTCCGCACCGATCTGCCCCTGGAGAGCCAGCGCCTGCTGCTCAGCGCCGTGCAGACCGGGTTCTACCTGGCCCGGCCCATGCTCGGGCCGTTCGCCGACATGCACGACGACGAGGCCGCCGCGGCGCTGCTGGCCCACACCGTCCGGGAGGCCTTACACGCCCCCGGCCCGCCCGATCCCGAGGTGCTCGGGGCGCTCGCGCCCAAGATGACCGCGATGCTGGCGGACTTCCACACCGCGCTCGCGGCCACGGTCCACGGCACACCGCCGGAGGACTGACCCACCACATCGCAAGGGGGAACCATGACCACCACGGCGAAGCCCACCCTCCAGGACTTCCTCGACTTCATCGAGGGTCACCGGAAGCAGGGGCAGGTCGTGTACTCCGAGAAGCAGCAGACCTGGCTGGTGCTCGGCCACCCCGAGGTCATCGAGGTGCTGTCGGAGCCGCACGTGTTCGGCTCCGACCTGTCCGCGCTGGTCCCGCCGCAGGAGGAGATGGCCCTGTTCCAGAAGGGCAACTTCATCCAGATGGACGACCCGCGGCACCGGCAGCTGCGCGGCATGGTCAGCCAGGCCTTCACGCCGAAGTTCGTGGCCGGCATGGAGCCGGCGATCGACCAGCTGACCCGTGAGCTGCTCGACGCCGCCGGCCCCGAGTTCGACCTGGTCGACGCGCTGGCCTACCCGCTGCCGGTGATCGTCATCGCCAACCTGCTCGGCATCCCGACCTCGGACCAGCCGATCTTCCGGCGCTGGGCCGACACCCTGCTCGACCGGGACATCCCGCAGGACAAGCCGCTGGACGAGATCCGCGCGGAGGCGCTGGCCTCGGTGGCGCCGGTGATGCGGGAGATGAACGAGTACTTCGCCGAGTTCATCAAGGACCGCCGCCGCAACCCGGGCGACGACCTGACCAGCAAGCTCACCCTGGTCGAGGAGGAGGGCCAGCGGCTGGACGACACCGAGATCATCGGCTTCGTCGGCCTGCTGCTGCTGGCCGGCCACATCACCACCACCGCCACGCTCGGCAACAGCGTCCTGACCTTCCACGAGAACCAGGACGCCGTCGCCGAGATCCGGCGCGACCTGTCGCTGCTGCCGGCGGCGATCGAGGAGGTGCTGCGGCTGCGCACGCCGTTCCCGCGGGTGGCCCGGATCACCACCAAGGAGGCCGAGCTGGGCGGCGTCACCATCCCGGCCAACCAGTTCGTGCTGCCGTTCCTGACCGCGGCCAACCGGGACGAGCGGGTGTTCCCGAACCCGAACCGGTTCGACCTGCACCGGGACCCCAACCACCACGCCACGTTCGGCAAGGGCATCCACTTCTGCCTGGGCGCGCCGCTGGCCCGGCTGGAGGCCCGGGTGGCGCTGAAGATCATGCTGGAGCGCTACTCCGACATCCGGGTCGACGAGGAGAAGGTCGAGGAGCGCAACCCGTTCAACATGGTCGCCGTGACCAAGCTGCCGCTCGTCGTTAGGCCGGTTTAGCCAGCTCGTGGCCGATACTGTCGGCGTGGAACGCGATGTGCTCGGTGAGGGCTACGAGGTGTTGACGCTGCCGCTCGGCGCACTGCCGGCCGGCACCGGACCGGGTGGCGACAACGTCGCCCACCTGGTCCGGCACCGCGCCAAGGAAGTCAGCGCCGACAAAGCGGTCAACGGGGCCTTGCTCTACGTGCACGGCTTCACCGACTACTTCTTCCAGAAGCACCTGGCCGAGCACTTCGCCGCCCTCGGCTACGACTTCTACGCCGTGGACCTGCGGGCCTACGGCCGGTCGCTGCAGCCGGGGCAGCTGCCCAACTTCGTCACCGACCTGAGCTACCACTTCGAGGAGCTCGACGCGGCGGCCCGCATCATCCACGACGAGGACGGCCACGGCCAGCTGACCGTGATGGGCCACTCCACCGGCGGCCTGATCGCCATCATGTGGGCCCACGAGCGGCGCGACGACAACGTGCTGGACGCGCTGGTGCTCAACAGCCCGTGGGTGGACCTGGCCGAGAACTGGTTCCTGCGCACCGTCGGCACCAAGGCGGTGGACCTGCTGGGCCGGATCAGTCCGACGGCCGTGGTGCAGAAGGGGCTGGAGAGCCCCTACGGCCTGAGCCTGCACCGGGACGACAACGGCGAGTGGGAGTTCAACACCGACTGGAAGCCCACCAACGGCTTCCCGGTCCGGGCCGGCTGGCTGCGCACGATCCGGCGCAACCAGGCCCGGCTGCACCGCGGGCTGGACGTACGGGTGCCGGTGCTGCTGCTGCGCTCCGCGCACAGCCTGCTCAAGACCAAGGCCTGGAGCCCGGAGGCGATGCGGGCCGACACGGTGCTGGACGTCGAGCAGATGGCCAAGTGGGCGTCCAAGATCGGGCCGCAGGTCACGGTGGTGTCGATCGAGGGCGGCATGCACGACCTGGTCCTGTCCACGCCGGCGGTGCGGGAGCGGGTGCTGGCCGAAATCGACAGCTGGTTGGCGGGTCTGCACCCGCGCGACCGAATCGTAGAGTGATGGCCATGAGCACCGGACCCAAGCTGCGCGTCGCGCTGGAGGACATCCCCACGTACAAGCCGGGCAAGCCGGCGGTCGGCGCGGACGGCTCGCCGGCGTTCAAGCTCTCGTCGAACGAGAACCCCAACCAGCCGCTGCCCAGCGTGCTGGCGGCGATGGAGCGGACGCTGCGCGAGTTCAACCGGTACCCGGACATGGGCTGCTCGCAGCTCATTCCGGCGATCGCGACGCGGCTGGGCGTGCCGGAGTCGCACGTGGCCACCGGCACCGGCGGCGTCGGCGTGATCCAGCAGGTCATGCAGGCCGCCTGCGACGACGGCGACGAGGTGGTCTACCCGTGGCGGTCCTTCGAGGCGTACCCGATCATCACGCAGATGGTCGGCGCCCGGTCGATCCAGGTGCCGCTGACCCCGGACGAGCATCACGACCTCGACGCGATGGCGGCGGCGATCACCGGCCGGACCCGGCTGGTGATCCTGTGCAACCCGAACAACCCCACCGGCACCGCGCTCCGGCGGGCCGAGCTGGAGGCGTTCCTGGACCGGGTGCCCGGCGACGTGCTGGTGCTGATCGACGAGGCGTACCGGGAGTTCGTCCGCGACCCCGAGGTGCCCGACGGCCTCCAGATCTACCGGGACCGGCCGAACGTGGTGGTGCTGCGCACCTTCTCCAAGGCCTACGGCCTGGCCGGGCTGCGCGTCGGCTACGGGATCGCGCACGAGCCGGTGGCCACGGCGCTGCGCAAGGTGGCCGTGCCGTTCGGGGTCAGCCAGCTCGCGCAGGACGCCGCGATCGCGTCGCTGGCCGCCGAGGCGGAGCTGTTCGAACGGGTGGAGCACATCACCAAGGAGCGCGGCCGGGTGCTGGACGCGCTGCGCGACCAGGGCTGGCCGGTGCCGTCCTCGGAGGGCAACTTCGTGTGGCTGCGGCTGGGTGAGCGGACCACCGAGTTCGCCGAGCGGGCGCAGGACGCGGGCGTGGTGGTGCGGCCGTTCGCGGGCGAGGGCGTGCGGGTTTCCGTCGGCGAGCCCGAGGGCAACGACCTGTTCCTCGGAGTCGCCGAAGCCTTCCGATCTTGATCTGTCACGCTGGTCCCCATGCTCGCTCGTCTCGGTGCGCTGATCGGCGCGTTCCTGCTGGCGCTGCCGGCCGCCGCCCAGGCGGCGCCGGTGGCGCCCGCCCCCGCCGTCAAGTGGATCACTGAGGCGTCCGCGACACTGGACCACTGGTACGACCCGTCCACCGGGCAGTACCGCACCACGAACTGGTGGAACACGGCCAACGCGCTGCGGGCCCAACTGGTGGCCTCAGCCCTGCTGGGCAACAACCTCGGGCCCGAGCACGCCGCGAACACGTACAACCAGAACATCGGCACCTGGTTCCGCAACGACTACTACGACGACGAGGGCTGGTGGGGCCTGACCTGGGTGCAGGCCTACGACCAGACCGGCGAGCAGAAGTACCTGGTGCTGGCCGAGTCGCTGTTCACCGACATGGCCCACGGATGGGACCTGCGCTGCGGCGGCGGCATCTGGTGGTCCAAGGACCGTAATTACAAGAATGCGATTCCCAACGAGCTGTTCCTGTCGCTGGCCGCCGCGCTGTCGCTGCGCACCACCGGGCCGGCCGCGGCCAACTACAAGCAGTGGGCGCTGCTGGAGTGGGACTGGTTCGCGCACACCGGGATGATCAACGCCGACGGGCTGGTCAACGACGGCCTGACCGAGAACTGCGAGAACAACGGCCGCACCACGTGGACCTACAACCAGGGTGTGGTGCTGGGCGGGCTGGCCGACCTGTACCGGCTGACCGGGGACCGCGGTCTGCTGACCGCGGCGGGCTCGCTGGCCAACGCGGCGATGACCAGGCTGACGGATGGGAACGGTGTGCTGCATGAGCCTTGTGAGGCGATGCACTGCGACGTGGACCAGACCCAGTTCAAGGGGATCTTCGTGCGCAACCTGGTGGCGCTCAACGAAGTCGCGCCGTCCAGCAGCTACACCGCCTTTGCCGTGCGCAACGCGCTGGCCGTGTGGAAGTCGCGCAACCGCAGCAACCAGCTCGGCTTGTTCTGGAGTGGACCGTTCGACGCGGCCGACGCCAGCCGGCAGAGCTCGGCCCTGGACTGCCTCAACGCGGCCCTGCAACTGAGTTGATCCGCCAGTCAATTCTGGCTCTACTGAACTGATTTCCCCGTCAGTGCACAGTGGCCGGGTCAGTTCACGATGGGCTGGGTCAGCGTGTCGGCGGTGTCGGGCGGCGGCAGCTCGGCGCTGCGCTGCGCCGGAACCGGTGTCGACTCGGCCCGGTTGATCACCACCACGTTGGCCAGCGGATCGGCCTCGTCGTTGAGCATCGGCGACAGCGAGCGGGCCACCGCCTTCAACCGGCGCAACCGGCGCGCCACCAGGAAACCGATGAACCGAGGCGAGGTCAGCCACCAGCCCAGCAGGAGGGCGGCCACGGCGATCGCGGCCAGCACCATCAGCTCGACCCGCACGGCGCACCCCCTTCCCCAGCGACGGACGACTCGGAGCGCTTTCTGGTACGGCGTCCGGCGTCCGCGGGTTCACCGCCACCGCGCGGTGGCGGTGAACTCGCCTCGGCGTCTCCTGTCATTAAAGGACCTTTGGACCCGAAATGCCCGCGAAGTCACCGGTCTGGGGTCAAACGGCGTGGATTATTCCTCCAACTGGCCTTCCAGTTCCAGATAGACCGTGCGCAGTTGGTCGAGGACGGTATCGTCTGGTTGCGACCACAGTCCCCGATCGGCTGCTTCCAGCAGGCGCTCCGTCACGCCGCGCAATGCCCAGGGGTTCGACTTGCGCATGAAGTCCTGGACTTCCTTGTCGAAGACATAAGATTCCGCAAGTTGCGCGTACATCCAGTCGTCGACCACACCGGCCGTCGCGTCGAAACCGAACAGGTAGTCCACAGTGGCCGCCAACTCGAAGGCGCCCTTGTAACCATGTCGACGCATGGCCGATATCCAACGGGGGTTGACAACGCGGGCCCGAAACACGCGCTTGGTCTCCTCGCCGAGCGTGCGGGTGCGCACCGCGTGCGGCACCGCCGAGTCGCCGACGTAGGCCGCCGGGTTGTCGCCGGTGAGCGAGCGCACCATCGCGACCATGCCGCCGTGGTACTGGAAATAGTCGTCCGAATCGGCGATGTCGTGCTCGCGGGTGTCCACGTTCTTGGCCGCCACCTGGATCCGGCGGTAGGTCGTCTCCATGTCGTCGCGGGCCTGCGCGCCGTCCAGGCCGCGGCCGTAGGCGTAACCGCCCCAGGTGGCGTAGACCTCGGCCAGGTCCCCGTCGTCGCGCCAGTTCCGGGAGTCGATCAGCGGCAGCAGGCCGGCGCCGTACGCGCCCGGCTTGGAGCCGAAGATCCTGGTGGTTGCCCGGCGCTCGTCGCCGTGTTCGGCCAGGTCCCGGCGGAAGTGGGCGGCGACGTAGTTGTCCTCGTCGGACTCGTCGAGCCGGGCCACCGCGGCGATCGCGTCGTCCAGCACCGCCACCACGTGTGGGAAGGCGTCCCGGAAGAAGCCGGAGATCCGCACCACCACGTCGATCCGCGGCCGGCCCAGCTCCGCCACCGGCACGATCTCGAAGCCGGTGACCCGGCGGGACGCGTCGTCCCACACCGGCCGCGTGCCCAGCAGCCACAGCAGTTCCGCGATGTCGTCGCCCTGCGTCCGCATCGCCGAGGTGCCCCACACCGTCAGGCCGACGCTGCGCGGCCACTCCCCGGTGTCCTCGTGATGCCGCGCCAGCAACGAATCCGCCAGCGCCAGGCCCACGTCGAACGCGTTGCGCGACGGAATCGCCTTGGGGTCGACGGAATAGAAGTTGCGGCCGGTCGGCAGCACCGACACCAGGCCGCGGGTCGGCGAGCCGGACGGGCCGGGCTCGATGAACCGGCCGTCCAGGGCCCGCAACACGTTGCGGATCTCGTCGGTGGTCCGGGCCAGCCGCGGCGCCACCTCGTCCCGGGCGAAGCCGAGCACCTTGTCCACACTGTCGACCCGTTGCCCCAGCACGGTTTCCACGATCGCGTCGGTGGCCCAGCCGTTCTCGTGCACGGCCGTCACCAGCCGGCGGGCCAGCTCCTCCAACAGGTCGACGACGTCCGCCCCGGTCTGCGCCGGACCTTCGACCAGTTCGGACAGTCCGTTCGTGCCATCGACGCGGGCGCCCGGATCGGCCAGCAGCGCCTCCTCGTCCAGTCCGAAGTGGACGGCCAGCGCGGCCCGCAGCCCGGTGATCGCGCCGACCTTGCCGCCGAACACCTGCCGGGCCCGCAGCACCGCCAGCACGTCGTTGATCAGCTCCTCGCCCTCCGGGGCGCGGCCGAGGATGTGCAGTCCGTCCCGGATCTGCACGTCCTTGATCTCGCAGAGGTAGCCGTCGATGTGCATGACGAAGTCGTCGAAGTCCTCCTCGCCGGGGACCTCGGACTGGTGCAGGTCGTGGTGCAGCTTGGCACTGGTGACCAGCTCCCAGATCTGGCCGCGCACGGTGGCCAGCTTCGTCGGGTCCAGCGCCTGCACGGTGGCGTACTCGTCGAGCAGCTGCTCCAGCTTGGCCATGTCGCCGTAGGTGTCGGCGCGGGCCATCGGCGGGATCATGTGGTCGACCACGGTGGCGTGCGCCCGGCGCTTGGCCTGCGTGCCCTCGCCCGGGTCGTTCACGATGAACGGGTAGACCATCGGCAGGCTGCCGAGCACCGCGTCCGGCGCGCAGTCGTCGGACAGGCCCAGTCCCTTGCCCGGCAACCACTCCAGCGTGCCGTGCTTGCCCAGGTGCAGCACCGCGTGCGCGCCGAACTCGTGCTCCAGCCAGCGGTAGGCGGCCAGGTACTGGTGCGAGGGCGGCAGGTTCGGGTCGTGGTAGATGGCCACCGGGTTCTCGCCGAAGCCGCGCGGCGGCTGGATCATCAGCATCACGTTGCCGAATCGCAGCGAGGCCACGTAGATCTCGTCGTCGGTGACGTAGAGCTGGCCGGGCGCGGCGCCCCAGTGCTCGGTCACTCCGTCGCGGAAGGACTGCGGCAGCGCGTCGAACCAGCCCCGGTAGGTGGTGGCCGGGACCTTGATGGCCGCGCCGGACATCTGTTCCTCGGTCAGCCAGTCCACGTCGTGCCCGCCGGCGGCGATCAGCCGATGGATCAGCGTGTCACCGTCCAGAGTGGACACGTCCAGGCCGCCGAGGTCATAGCCCTGCTCAGCCATGCGCCGCAGCAGGATCACCGCCGAGGCCGGCGTGTCCAGGCCGACCGCGTTGCCCACCCGGGCGTGCTTCGTCGGGTACGACGACAGCACGATCGCGACCTTCTTGTCCTTGTTGGCCAGGTGCCGCAGCCGGGCCAGCCCCACCGCCGTGCCGGCGACCCGGGCGGCCCGCTCGGGGTCGGCCACGTAGACCGGGATGCCGTCCAGGCCGTTCTCCTTGAAGGAGAAGGGAACGCCGATCAGCCGGCCGTCGAACTCCGGGATCGCCACCTGCATCGCCGCGTCCATCGGGGTCAGCGCCGCGTCCGAGGCCTGCCACGTCGCCCGCGAGGACGTGAGGCAGAGCCCTTGCAGCACCGGGATGTCCAGCTGTGCCAACGCCCCCGCGTCCCAGGCGTCCTCATCGCCGCCGGCGCTGGCGTCCGCCGCCACCGCCCCGCCGGCCGCGAGCACCGTCGCCACCACCGCGTCGCAGCGGCCCAGCGCCGCCAGCAGGCCCTCCGACTCGTCGCCGGCCAGGCCGCGCAGGGAGCCGCAGAACACCGGCAGCGCGTTCGCCCCGGCCGCCTCCAGAGCGTCGGCCAGCGTGTCCACGAACGCCGTGTTCCCGGCCAGCGCGTGCGCCCGATAGAACACGATGCCCACCGTCGGCCGGCCGTCCTCGTGCCCGCGCCGGCCGTGCACGCCGTACACCGGGGTGCGCACCGGCGGCTCGAAGCCCTCGCCGGTCAGCAGCACCGTGTCGGACAAGAAGTTGGCCAGCTGCCCCAGGTTGGCCGGGCCGCCCTCCACCAGGTAGGCAAGCGCTTGCGTGGCCACGCCCGCCGGCACCGTGGAGGCCGCCATCAGCTCCGCGTCCGGCGTCGCCTCCCCACCCAGGCACACCACCGGCTTGGCGCTGGCCAGGACCGCCTCCAGGCCCTCCTCCCAGGCCCTTTTGCCACCCAGCAGCCGCACCACCACCAGATCAGCGTCGTGCAGCAGCCCCGGCAGCTCGTCGACCTCCAGCCGAGCCGGATTGCCCACCGTGTAGCCGGCGCCACTGGCCCTGGCCGCCAAAAGGTCCGTGTCTGCCGTCGACAGCAGCAGGACGCGCGAAGTCATCAGCCGTACCCTCCTCGGGGTCCCGCGCCCCGGGTAGAGACATCACGGCCGGTGGTGGAGTGTCTGGCTTTCACAGTGGCGCGACCGCCCCGGACTCCCACCGGGTTCCTCCGCACCCACCGCCGTCTGGTCGCCTCATGCTAGGTGCTCCCCCCGCCCCCCCCCCCCCCCACGAGACCCACCCCACCCCCGTCAGCCCCACCCATGCCAGGAAAGGCCCGATACTGGCACTGGACGCAGTGAAAGGGCCTTTCCTAGCGCTGGACGCCAGGAAAGGCCCTTTCACAGCACTCAGCGCTTGTAGCCGACGCCGCCGTAGGAGAGGTGGACCTTGCCCTCGTTCTGGTCGCTCCACTCCGAGCGCCACTGCCGCACCGGCACCACGCCCGGTTCGACCAGGTCCAGGCCGGTGAAGAACTTGGCCACCTCGCCGTAGGGCCGCGGGTGCAGTGGGGCGCTGATCTGCCGGTAGATGCCCTCCACCCGGCTCACCGCCGAGAGCTGGTCCTCCGGCACGAAGTCGACGGTCGCGTGGGACAGGGCCAGGTAGCTGCCCGGGGCCAGCGCGTTCCGGTACGCCTCGACCAGGCCCTGCGGGTCGTCGGCGTCGGGCAGGTCGTGCAGCACGGCGATGGCCACCAGCCCGACCGGCCGGGAGAAGTCGATCATGTCGCGGACCTCGGGCAGGTTCAGCACCGAGTCGGGGTGGCGCAGGTCCGCCCGCACCGAGGTGACCAGCGGGTTGGACCCGAGAATGGTCCGGCTGTGGGCCACCGCGATGGGCTCGTTGTCCACATAGACCACGCGGGCGTCCGGGGCGAGCCGGTGGGCGATCTCGTGCACGTTGCCCACGGTCGGAATGCCGGAGCCGAGGTCGAGGAACTGGTCGACGCCGGCCTCGACCAGCGTCGTGACCGCCCGGCGCAGGAACGACCGGCTGGCCCGCATGCCGTTGGCCACCTCGGGCATGGCCTGCACGGCCTGCTTGGCGGCCCGTCGGTCGACCGCGAAGTTGTGGGCCCCGCCCAGGAAGTAGTCGAGGATGCGGGCCGGATTCGGGCGGTCCAGGTCGACGTCGGCCGGTATCCACCGAGGACGGTGCATCGGCGCGACCCCTTCCCCTAAATTCACCCGATCGTGTTAATGGTGCGGGTGGGGTTGCTCGCTGTCCACCTCGCTCCGGTCACGAACACGCAGGCATTTTGTCGCATCACGGCGCGTTACACCCGATGGGCCGCCCGCGATGGGCGCACCGGACGATCACACCGCGTGACAATGTCGCAATCGCTGTCGGCGAACACGCGTTCGGGAACACTTCCAGGCTCCAGTTGGTTGAGCCAATACGACTCAACCTTGTGGAAGGTGGATGACGTGAGCGAAACACTGGCACTCCCGGTGCTCCCGCTGGACGACGTGGTCGTGCTGCCCGGCATGGTGGTGCCGGTCAAGCTCGCCGACGCGGAGACCCGCGCCGCCGTCGAGGCCGCGCAGGCCGGCGACACCGGATCGAAGGTGCTGCTGGTGCCCCGGTTGGAGGGCAAGTACGCGAAGGTGGGCACCCTGGCGGTGATCACCCAAATCGGCCGGCTCCCCGGCGGCGAGCGCGCCGCCGTGGTCCGCGGCACCGACCGCGTGCGGATCGGCACCGGCACGACCGGCCCTGGCGCCGCGCTGTGGGTGCAGGCCGAGGTCCAGGACGAGCCGCCGGTCGACGACGCGACCCGCGACCTGGCCAAGGAGTACCGCACCCTGGTCACCTCCATCCTGCAGCAGCGGGGTGCGTGGCAGGTGGTCGACTCGGTGCAGGGCGTCGACGACCCCTCGGCGCTGGCCGACCTGGCCGGCTACGCCTCCTACATCACCGACGAGCAGAAGATCTGGCTGCTGGAGACGGTGGACGTCCGCGAGCGGCTGGAGAAGCTGCTGGCCTGGGGCCGTGAGCACATGGCCGAGCTGGACGTGGCCGAGACGATCCGCAAGGACGTCAAGGAGGGCATGGAGAAGCAGCAGCGGGAGTTCCTGCTGCGCCAGCAGCTGTCGGCGATCCGCAAGGAGCTGGCCGAGCTGGACGGCAAGCCGGCGTCCGAGGAGCAGGACTACCGGGCCCGGGTCGAGGCGGCCGCGCTGCCGGAGAAGGTCCACGAGGCCGCGATGACCGAGGTGGACAAGCTGGAGCGGACCTCCGAGCAGTCTCCCGAGGTCAGCTGGATCCGCACCTGGCTGGACACGGTGCTGGACATTCCGTGGAACACCCGCACCGAGGACGCGTACGACATCGAGGGCGCGCGGGCGGTGCTCGACGCCGACCACTCGGGTCTGGACGACGTGAAGGACCGGATCATCGAGCACCTCGCGGTGCGGCGGCGCCGGGCCGACAAGGGCCTGGGTGTCGTCGGCGGCCGGCGCAGCGGCGCCGTGCTCGCCCTGGTCGGCCCGCCCGGCGTCGGCAAGACCTCGCTGGGCGAGTCGGTGGCCCGGTCGATGGGCCGCAAGTTCGTCCGGGTCGCCCTGGGCGGCGTCCGGGACGAGGCCGAGATCCGCGGCCACCGGCGCACCTACGTCGGCGCGCTGCCCGGCCGCATCGTGCGGGCCATCAAGGAGGCCGGCTCGATGAACCCGGTCGTGCTGCTGGACGAGGTCGACAAGGTCGGCTCCGACTACCGCGGCGACCCGACGGCGGCCCTGCTGGAGGTGCTGGACCCGGCGCAGAACCACACGTTCCGGGACCACTACCTGGAGGTCGAGCTGGACCTGTCGGACGTGCTGTTCCTGGCCACGGCCAACGTGCTGGAGTCCATCCCCGGCCCGCTGCTGGACCGCATGGAGCTGGTCCGGCTGGACGGCTACACCGAGGATGAGAAGGTTGTCATCGCCCGCGACCACCTGCTGGCCCGCCAGCTGGAGCGCGCGGGTCTGACCACCGAGGACGTGTCCGTGCAGGAGGACGCGCTGCGTCGGCTGGCCGCGGAGTACACCCGGGAGGCCGGCGTCCGCGACCTGGAGCGGTCGATCGCCCGCGTGCTGCGCAAGGCGGCCGTGGACGACACGAAGCTGCCGCTGACGGTGAGCGCCGACAACCTGCCGGACTTCCTCGGCCGGCCGCGGCACACCCCGGAATCGGCCGAGCGCACCTCGGTGCCGGGCGTGGCCACCGGCCTCGCGGTCACCGGCGTCGGCGGCGACGTGCTGTTCGTCGAGGCCTCGCTGGCCGACCCGGAGACGGGTTCGACCGGGGTGTCGCTGACCGGGCAGCTGGGCGACGTGATGAAGGAGTCGGCGCACATCGCGCTGAGCTACCTCCGTTCGCACGGGGCCGAGCTGGAACTGCCGGTCGGCGACCTGAAGGACCGCGGCGTGCACGTCCACGTGCCGGCCGGCGCGGTGCCCAAGGACGGCCCGAGCGCCGGGGTCACGATGACCACGGCCCTGGCGTCGCTGCTGTCCGGCCGGCCCGTCCGCTCGGACGTGGCGATGACCGGCGAGGTGTCGCTGACCGGGCGGGTGCTGCCCATCGGCGGGGTCAAGCAGAAGCTGCTGGCCGCGCACCGGGCGGGCCTGACCACCGTGCTGCTGCCCAAGCGGAACGAGCCGGACCTGGACGACGTGCCGGCCTCGGTCCGGGAGCAGCTGGAGGTGCACCTGGTGGCTGATGTCCGTGAGGTGCTGGAGATCGCGCTCCAGCCGGTCAACGCGCCGGTGCTGAGCGCCTGAGCTAACCGAACACAGCGTGGCCCGCGTCTCCTCCGCGGGCCACGCTGCTTTCTATGCCCGCCAACACACACCGCAGACCGAACGCGAACTGCTCGTCGTAGCTGAGGTCCTCGGCCTCGATCATCCGGCGCAGCAGGGCGGGGTACGCGCCGCTGTCCACGATGACCTCCCGCACGTACGGGCCGACCGCCGACCGGAACTCGTCCTTGCTCATTCCGCTGCGGCGCACGGCTTCCAGCTCCGACAGCTCCGCGAGCACGGCCCCGTGCACGTAGTTGGAGAGGGCGCCCAGCAGCGCCGCGGCGACGGTGACCTCGGTAGTCGCCCCGCCGGCCGCTGCCATCGCGAAGTCGGCCATGCGCAAGGCATTCGGCCCCAGCGGCACCCGGCCGCCCAGCTCGGTGGCGAGCCACGGATGGCGCAGCATCGTCTTGCGCATGCCCTTGGCGATCAGCGTCAGGTCGGCCCGCCAGTCGCCGGAGGGCTCCGCGGGCAGCTCGTGCTCCTCCTGCACGGCGTCGACCATCAGCTCCAGCAGCTCGTCCTTGTTGGTGACGTAGCGGTAGAGCGAGGTGGTGCCGGTGCCCGCCTCGGTCGCCACCCGGCGCATGGTCAGCGCCGGTGTGCCCTCGGCGTCCGCGATCCGGATGGCGACGGCGACGATCTGCTCGACGCTCAGCGCCTGTCGGCGGCGCTGCTCCGCCACTCGCGTCCAGACCAGCGTGAAGTCCCGGGGCATGGCGCTCACCCTACTAAGTGGGTACAGTGTTCCCATGACGGGAACATCGTTCCCACTTTAGAGGGGGAAGCATGGACGTAGTGATCGTCGGCGGTGGCACAGTCGGCCTGTGCACCGCCGTGTTCCTGGCCAGGCAGGGAGTGTCGGTCCGGGTGCTGGAACGCCGGCCGACCGTGTCCGACCATCCGCGAGCCTTCGGCCTCAACCCGCGGTCGGCCGAGATCGTGCGCTGGGCCGGTATCGAGTTCGAGACCGACGACGACCGGCGGCGGGGTGTGGCCACCGGCCCCAGCCTGGCCGAGCTGACCGCGAGGACCGGGCCGATCAAGTTTCCCGAGATCGGACCGGCCGCGCTGGGCGGCTGCCCGCAGCACCGCATCGACCGCGCGGCGCTGGAGTTGGCCCGGGAACTCGGCGTGCGGGCCGACTTCGGCGCCGAGGTGGTGGGAGTCGGCGACGGCTATGTGACCACGGCGTCCGGCGAGACCGTCGAAGCCGACTACGTGATCGCCGCTGACGGGGCGCGCAGCCGGGTCCGGGAACTGCTCGGCATCGGGACCACCGGCCCCGGGGTGCTCGGCGACCACATGCTCAACGTGCTGTTCCGGGCCCCCGGCCTGCCGGTGCCCGAGTACTCGATGTCCGTGCTGCGCAACGAGAACGCGACCGGGATCCTGATGAAGGTCGACAACGGCGACCGCTGGATCTTCCATGTGCCCGGCGGCGACCGCTCCCTGCCCGCCGCCGAGTTCCAGCGCCTCATCCGCGCCGCCACCGGCATTCCCGACCTCGATGTCGACGTGATCAGCATGCTGCCGTGGGCGTCTACCGCCCGGGTGGCGGAGAAGTTCCGACACGGCAACGTGTTCCTGATCGGCGACGCCGCTCACGTGGTGCCGCCGACCGGCGGCTTCGGACTGAACTCGGGCGTGGCCGACGGGCACAACCTGGCGTGGAAACTCGCGGCCGGCGGCGACGCACTGCTCGACACGTACGAGTTGGAGCGCAAGCCGGTGGCGGAGTTCACCATGGCGCAGTCCTTGATCCGTGGACAGCACCGGGAGCTGCACTGGGACTTCAGCCCCGCGCGGGCCGCCGAGCGGGCCGCCGTCGGCATGGCCAACGTGCTGGTGGTGATCGCCGGCTACCGGTACGACTCTCCCGCCGTCATCGACTCGGAACCGTTGCCGTCACTGGAGGATCTCGTCCTCGACGGCACCCCCGGCAGCCGCATCCCCCACCTGTGGCTGGAACCCGGCAAGTCCACTTTGGACCTTGTCGACGGCTTCACCCTGCTCACCGGCGCCAAGGCCGACGGCTGGCTCGCCGCGGCGGCCGAGGTCGGCATCCCGGCGCACGCCGTCGACGGCTGGGCCGACGCCACCGGCGTCGACGAGGACGGCGCGATTCTGGTCCGCCCGGACGGTTTTGTCGGCTGGCGCAAGACAAGTGCGGGCTCAGTGGCCGAACTCCGCGAAGCCCGCGACCGGATCCTCTGCCGCTAGACGCCGGCCGGGGCTCCGCGGAGGGGACGGAGCCCCGGCCCGGTCAGCCGGCCTTCCCGGCCAGCTCCGGGTAGTCGACGTCGGTCAGCTCCACCGAGACGTCCCACAGCTTGCGGGCCAGGTCCTGGTCGTAGGCCGCCTTGATGTACCGCTGCACCACCGGGAACCCGCGGGAGCCGCCGAAGGCGTGCGGCCCGTAGTACTGGCCGCCCTGCGCGCCCGGGTCCACCGCCGCGCGCAGCGCCGGCAGCGCGCCGCGGGCGGCCGGCTGGCCGAGGATCGGCGTGATGATCCTCATCATCACCGCGTACAGGCCGCCGCCACCCAGCTGCGGGCCGCTGTACTGGAGATCCGTGGCCGCGTAACCCGGGTGCGCGCCCAGGCTGAGCACGTCCGCGCCGGCCGCCCGCAGCCGTCGGTCCAGCTCGACCGTGAAGATCGCGTTGGCCAGCTTCGACTGGGAGTAGGCGGCGTTCGCGCCGTAGCGCCGCTGGGCCTGGAGGTCGTCCAGGTTGATCCGGCCCATCTGGTGCATGGTGCTGCTCAACGTGACGACGCGGCTGCCCGGCTTGCTCAGCAGCCCCGGCAGCAGCAGGCCGGTCAGCGCGAAGTGGCCGAGGTGGTTGGTGCCGAACTGGAGCTCGAAGCCCTGCTTGGTCGTCTCGCGCCGCGGCACCGCCATCACGCCCGCGTTGTTCAGCAGCAGGTCCAGCGGCGGCAGCTCGGCCGCCAGCTTGCGCACCGAGTCCAGGTCGGCCAGGTCCAGCGACACCAGCTCCAGGTTCTCGGCCGGGGCCAGCTGGCGGAGCTTGGTCATCGCCGCCTCGCCGCGCTGCGGGTTGCGGGCCGCCACGTAGACGTGCGCGCCGTGCTTGGCCAGTTGCAGCGCCTCGTGGAAGCCGAGGCCCGCGTTGGCGCCGGTGACCAGCGCCGTCCGGCCGGTCTGGTCGGGGATGTCGGCTTCGGTCCAGTGCTGTGCCATGGCGTGTCTCCGAGTATCGGGGCCGTTTGACGCCAGTATGGCACCGAGTGCCAGCTGTGTCATCCGATGCCCTCGGTTACACTCAGAGACATGACGGAGGGGTTGCGGGCGAGGGCCCGGCTGGCCATGCGGACCGAGATCGCCGAGACCGCCTTCGCCCTGTTCGTCGAGCGTGGCTTCGAGCAGACCACCGTCGACGAGATCGCCGAAGCCGCCGGCCTGTCCCGGCGCAGCTTCTTCCGCTACTTCCCCACCAAGGAAGACACCGTCTTCGGCCTGCTCTACGACCTCGGCGAGGAACTCGCCGCCGCCGTCGCTGCTCGCCCCGCCTCCGAACCCCCGTGGACCGCCCTCCGAGCCGCCTGCTCCGTGCTGCTCGCACCCATGCTGCACCGCACCGACGACGCCATCGCGCTACTGCGCCTGATCCACGACACCCCCTCCCTTCGCGCCCGGCACCAGGACAAGCAGGACCGCTGGCGCAAGCTCCTCACCGACGCCCTCCACGCCCGCTCCGTCCCCCCACTCCAGGCCGACGTCCTCGCCAGCGCCGCCCTCGCCGTCTTCGACGTCGTCTGCCGCCAATGGCTCGCCGTCGGCCCCACCGTCGAACCCGCCCGGCTCATGGACGAGGCCTTCGACATGTTGACAACCACGACGCCCTCGGCCTGTTGACAACCATGACCTGATCGCCGGTTGTCCACAGGCCGATCTTTCCCGCACCCAAGGCCGTCCCCGCTCGATAGACTGGCAGCGGGGCCGGCCCCCTGGGATAGGGCGGGGGCTGAAGTCGTTGCAATACCACTGCTCAGGCCACGAGTCGTTGGTTCTCTGGCAGCAGGTGGCGAGTGATTCCCGGATGCCAGGCCTGGCGTATAGATCCGTCGGCGTGCGGTTAGCAGGGGGTTGGGGTGTGCGGCATCTCTCGGGGACGGAGGCTGCTCAGGCCAGGAAGTCGGGCAGCGGAACGGGAATCAGGCCGTCCTGCTTGGCCCGCTTGATGAAGGCCGTGTAGTCCTCGACGAAGGTCTTGCGAAAGTGCATCAGCACGATGTCGCCGGCCTTGAGCTTGTTGCCGGCCTGGAACTGCACAACGCCGTCGTTGACGGCGGCGGTCCACATGATGACGGCCTTCAGGCCGCAGTCGGCGGCGGCGCGCTGGGTGTCGGCGTTGTAGTTGCCGAACGGCGGGCGGAACAGGGTGGGGCGGTGGCCAAAGGCCTTGACGAAGGCGTCGGAGTCGTCGCAGATCTCCTTCTTCTGCGCGGCGTAGGACATCTTGGCCAGGTTGGGGTGGCTCACGGTGTGGTTGCCGATGACGAGGTTGTCCTGGTCCTGCAACTGCCTGAAGTAGTCCTCGTGCCCGCGAACGTACTGCTCGTTGAGGAACAGCGTGGGCCGCGCGCCGGAGTCCTTGATCAGTTGCAGCGCGTGCGGCTCCTGCACGGCGCCGTCGTCGATGGTGATGAACACGTACGGCTTGCCGCCGGTGTCGATGTGGCGGACGACCGGCGCCTTGCCGCCGACGGTGGCGGGCGCGTGGGCCTGGACGGTGCCGAACGGATAGGGCTGGGTCGGAGACGGCGGCGGTGCGACCGTGGTGGTGCTACTGGGCGGAGTTGGAGTGCTACTGGTGGTGTCGAGGGTCATGCTCGCGACCGAACGCTCGGAACCGGCTTCACAGCCGGCAAGCAGGGAACCCGCGACAATGGCCGCGACAGCGACAATCCAGGCACGCATGTGACAGAACCTTCCACCCCGTAAGAGTGAGCATCACTCGGTCTAGTGACGCGCAGTCCGGTGGTGAGGTTGCACGGTGTGGCCAACTGCTCGGGACTAGGGTTGAGCCGTCAACCCAGCGTCATGGAGGCCACACCATGAGTCTCGATCGCCCCGTCAAGCCGGACCCCTACGAGCTGCTGCCGGCGGCCGGCTCGTTCGAGGTCACCTCTAAGGACGTCGCGGACGGCCAGCAGTTGCCCAACGCCCAGGTGTTCAATTCCTTCGGCGTCAGCGGCGACAACATCTCGCCGCAGCTGAGCTGGGCCGGCTTCCCCGCGGAGACCAAGAGCTTCGTGGTGACCTGCTACGACCCCGACGCCCCCACCCCGTCCGGCTTCTGGCACTGGCTGGTGGTCAACATCCCGGCCTCGGTCACGGAGCTGCCCGCCGGCGCGGGCGCCGGCGACGACTCGCTGCCGGCCGGCGCGTTCCACACCCGCACCGACTTCGGCACCGCCAACTACGGCGGCGCGGCCCCGCCCCAGGGCGACCAGGTGCACCGCTACTACTTCGTGGTGCACGCCGTGGACGTGGAGCAGCTGGAGGTCACGCCGGACGCCTCGCCCGCGTTCGTCAGCTTCAACCTGGCCTTCCACACCCTGGCCCGGGCGATCATCACACCGGTCTACTCGCACTGACGATTCCATTACACCGAGGGTGGCCGTGGGAATCCCCCGGCCACTCTTCCTGTTTGATGGGTACGTGCGGCACTTCGACTTGGTGGTAATCGGCACCGGATCCGGCAACTCGATCGTCGACGAGCGCTTCGGCGACTGGAACGTGGCGATCGTCGAGAAGGGCGTGTTCGGCGGCACGTGCCTCAACGTGGGGTGCATTCCCACGAAGATGTTCGTGCACACCGCGGACGTCGCGGCCACGCCGAAGGGCGCGGCCCGGCTGGGCGTGGACGAGGAGCTCCTCGGCGTGCGCTGGCCCGAGATCCGGGACCGGGTCTTCGGCCGGATCGACCCGATCGCCGCCGGCGGCCGGCGCTGGCGCAAGGAGGGCAACGCCAACGTCACCGTGTACGAGGGCCAGGCCCACTTCACCGGCCCCAAGACCCTGGACACGGGAACCGGCGAGACGATCACCGCCGACCGGTTCGTGATCGCCGCCGGCTCGCGACCGATCGTGCCGGACGTGGCCGGCATCGAGGAGGTCGGCTTCCTCACCAACGAGGACGTGATGCGCCTCGACGAGCTGCCCCGCCGGATGATCGTGCTGGGCAGCGGCTTCGTGGCCACCGAGTTCGCGCACGTGTTCTCCTCCTTCGGCGTCGAGGTGACGGTCGTGGCCCGCTCCGGCGCGCTGCTGCGGGCCGAGGACGAGGACGTCTCGGCCCGGTTCACCGAGCTGGCGTCGAAGAAGTGGGACGTCCGCCTGAACGCCAAGGCCGTCCGCGTCGAACGCGTCGATGGCACGGTGCGACTGCACCTGGAGACCCCGAATGGCGCGGAGATCGTCGAGGGTGACGTGCTGCTGGCCGCGGTCGGCCGCACCCCCAACACCGACCTGCTCAACGTCGAGGCCACCGGTGTCACCGTGCACACCGACGGCCGGGTCGTGGTCGACGAGAAGCAGCGGACCGTGGTCGACGGCATCTGGGCGCTCGGCGACGTCAGCTCGGACTACCAGCTCAAGCACGTGGCCAACCACGAGGCCCGGATCGTGCAGCACAACCTGCTGCACCCGGACGAGCCGATCGACGCCGACCACCGGTTCGTGCCGCACGGCGTGTTCTCCTCGCCGCAGATCGGCTCGGTCGGCCTCACCGAGCAGCAGGCCCGCGAGCGCGGCCTGCGGTACGTGACGGCCAGCCAGGACTACGCCGACATCGCCTACGGCTGGGCCATGGAGGACACCACCGGCTTCGCCAAGCTGATCGCCGACCCGGCCACCGGCCAGCTGCTCGGCGCGCACATCATCGGCCCGCAGGCGCCGACCCTGATCCAGGTGCTCATCCAGGCCATGAGCTTCGGCCTGACCGCCCACGAGCTGGCCCGCGGCCAGTACTGGATCCACCCGGCCATGCCCGAGCTGATTGAGAACGCTCTCCTGAAGCTCCCGCTCGACTGACCCCCGATGTCATGAAGGGGCCCTTCCTGTCGTTCAACGCCAGGAAGGGCCCCTTCATGACACTCAGATGTAGCGGGGGCGGCCCATGATCGCGCCGAGGGTGGCCTGGGCGGCGAGGATGCCCAGCACCAGGATCAGCGGCACGGTCCACGAGCCGAGCCAGCCGTAGACGAGACCCGCCAGGAACGGGCCCCAGGCGGCGATCAGGTAGCCGAAGCCCTGGGACATGCCGGAAAGCTGCGTGGTCTCGGCCGACGAACGGGTGCGCAGCGCCATCATGGTCAGCACCACCGGGAAGATCGACATGCCGGCACCGAGCAGCAGCGCCCAGAGCACCGGCGCGGCAAGAGGCGCCAGGATCAGGCCGAGCACGCCCAGCACCGGCAGCACGGTCAGGCCGATCGCCACGCCGGACTGGGCCCGCAGGCGGGCCGCGAGCGACGGCACGACCAGGTTCAGCGGCACCGAGACGACCATGGTGATGCCCAGCAGCACACCGGCGGCGTCCCGGCCGATGCCGGCGTCGCGCAGGATCTCCGGCAGCCAGCCCATGATCACGTAGGCATAGGTCGACTGCACCGCGAACAGCAGGGTGAACACCCAGGCCATCGGCACCCGCAGCAGGTTGCGCCGGGCGGCCTGGACCTGGCCGCCGGCGACGATCTCGGTGTCCTTGCGGGCGCCGATCAGCCACACCGCCAGGGCCAGCGCGGCCGGGATCGCCCACGCGGCCAGGGCCGGCCGCCAGCCGCCGGCGGCGGTCTCCAGCGGCGGGGTGACCGCGGCGGCGATGGCGCTGCCGGCGGCCAGGGACGAGCTGTAGAGCCCGGTGATGAGCCCCAGTCGGTTCGGGAAGGATTCCTTCACCACCACCGGCACCAGCACGTTGCACACGGCGATGCCGGCGCAGGCGATGAACGTGCCGCCCAGCAGCAGCCCGGGACCGGCCAGCACCCGCACGCCCAGGCCGATCGCGAGCACGGCCAGGGCGCCGGCGATGGCCGGGCCGCCGCCGAGCTTGCGGGCCAGCCAAGGGGACAGCAGGGCCGCTAAGCCGAAGCAGATGGACGGGGCGGCGGTCACCGCGCTCGCCCATGCGGAGGTGGCTGTGAGTCCCCGCTGGACGTCGCCGAGCACCGAGGACAGACTGGTCACGGAGATGCGGAGGTTGGCCGCCGCCAGCGTGACCGCAACCGCCAGCAGAGTGGTTCCCGCCAGCACGGCGTGTCGCGAGCGCGGCTTGGTTGCCGGCTCAAGCAAATGCGCTGTCTGCTTGCCTCGGATGGCACTCTGGTCGGCTGACGGAGTTCGGTCCGGCGCGCGATGCTGGGTCGTCACTGTCACACTATGACAAACGTAGGATGTCCGGACGAGAGGATGACCCCGTGCCGTTGGCCACTACTCGCCGAACTGGCCTCGTGGACCAGGTAATCGAGCAGATGCGAAAGGCGATCTCGTCCGGGGAGTGGCCCGTCGGCCAGCGCATACCCGCCGAGCCCGAACTGGTCAGCGCCCTGGGCGTCGGCCGCAACACGGTGCGCGAGGCGGTCCGCGCGCTGGCCCACGCCGGCCTGCTGGAGGTCCGCCAGGGCGACGGCACCTTTGTTCGGGCGACGAGCGAACTGTCCGGCGCGGTCCGCCGGCTGGTCGGCGACGAGCTGCGCGAGGTGCTGGAGGTGCGGCGCACGCTGGAGGTGGAGGGCGCGCGGCTGGCCGCCAAGCACCGAACACCGGACGAGGTGATCGCGCTGGAGGCGCTGCTGGCCGAGCGCAACCGGGCCGCCGCCGAGGAGGCGTGGGAGGCGATGATCGAGAAGGACACCGCCTTCCACCTGCTGATCGTGCAGACCTCGCACAACGCGCTGCTGACCGAGCTGCACCGCGGCCTGACCGAGGTGGTGCGGGCCAGCGTGGCCGCGACGGTGAACATCTCGCCCCGTGAGTCCGGGCAGATCTCGCACGACGGCATCCTGGACGCGGTGCGGGCCGGCGACCCGGAGCGGGCCGCCCGCGAGGCCGGCACGTTCCTCGACGAGCTGCTGGAGCGGCACACCGCCGAACGAGCCTGACGGGCGAGGTCCTACGATCGGGCGCGCAAGGGCAATGATCGTGCCGAAGACCTGCTTATGTGAGGTTCTCGATGGACGTCCGCAGTACCAGCCTGTCCCGCCGGGCCGCGCTGACCGGTCTGGGTGGGGTGGCCCTGCTTGCCGCGGCGGCCTGCTCCCCGAGCAAGGAGGCGGCCTCCACGCTGCCGGCCGGCCAGGCGCCGCCGGTGCCGACGGGCGACCCCAACGCGTCGATCGACGAGCAGCGCAAGATCATCGACGGCCTGGACAAGCAGATCATCGAGCTGCTCAAGCAGCGTGGTGAGGCGGCCGCGACGGTGCAGAAGATCCGCACCTCGGGCGGCGGCCAGCAGACCGACACCGCGCGCGAGCAGGAGGTCATCGCCAGCTACACGGCCGGCCTCGGCGCCACCGGCGCCTCGGTGGCCAAGGCCATCATCGGCGCCGACGGCGGCACGCCGGCCAGCGGCTCGGCCACGCCCACCAGCACCACCGCCACGTCGACCACGCACTGAGGACGACCACGGCGTCAGTCGAACGCAGGCGCCCCCGGCGGCAGCACAGGCAGCCCGCCGGGGGCGCCGCGTTCGATCAGGGCCAGCAGCGCGTCCGTGTCGATGTGCTGCTCGACAAGGTCGCCGAGCAGGTCCAACTGGGCCGCCCGGGCGGCCGCGAACGAGAAGTCCGGCGCGACCGCGAAACCGTCGCGGCCGGCCGTGGTCGCTGCCCAGCGCAGGAACTCGCGGCGGAAGCCGTCGTTCTCCAGCAGGCCGTGCCAGTGGGTGCCGATCACCGGGCCGTCCACGACGCCCTCGATGTCGCCATCGGACAGTTCGATCAGGCCGTCCAGCCGGGCCGCCCGGCGGGCCACCCGACCGTGGTGGATCTCGTAGCCGGTGACCGCGTGCCCGAACGCCTTGCCGGCCGGCCGGGTCAGCGTCTTGTCCGGGGCGAAGACGATCTCCGTGTCCAGCAGTCCGAGCCCCGGCACCTCGCCCGTGCCCGACTCGACGTCGTCGGCAATGGTCTGGGCCAACATCTGGAAGCCGCCGCAGACACCCAACAACGGCCGGCCGCACTGGGAATGCAATCGAACAGCATCTGCCAGTCCGGTGCGCCGCAGCCAGTCCAAATCGGACACCGTGGCCTTGGATCCCGGCAGCACAACCAGATCCGCGTCGGCAAGGCGTGACGGCTCGGTCACGAAGCGCACCGAAACACCGGGCTCGCCGGCCAGCGCCTCCATGTCGGTGGCGTTGGAGATGCGAGGCAGCCGCACAACCGCCACCCGCAGCCACTGCTCGCCGGCCGGCGGGGCCGGACGGCCGATCACGCCATCGGCCACATAGGACAGCGAGTCCTCGGCGTCCAACCAGAGATCCTCGCGCCACGGCAGCACCCCGTACACCGGACGGCCGGTCAGGCCGTGCAGTTGGCGCAGGCCCGGCGCCAGCAGGGCCGGGTCGCCGCGGAACTTGTTCACGACAAATCCGGCAATCAGGGCCTGGTCGGCCGGCTCCAGCAGGGCCAGCGTGCCGAAGAGATGGGCGAAAACACCGCCCCGGTCGATGTCGCCGACCACCAGAACCGGCAGGTTCGCGGCCCGGGCGAGCCCCATGTTGGCGATGTCGGTGGTCCTCAGATTGATCTCAGTGGGTGAACCTGCGCCTTCACAGATGACGACGTCGAACTCCGTTCGGAGGTCCGCAAGGGCCGATTGGGCGATCACGGACAGCTCAAGCTTGCGGTCCCGATAGGACATCGCGCTGACCTCGCCGACCGCCTTGCCCAACACCACCACCTGCGAGCTGCGGTCGCCGCCGGGCTTGAGCAGCACCGGGTTGAAGCGGACGCTCGGCTCCAGCCCACAGGCCGCCGCCTGCACCGCCTGGGCCCGGCCGATCTCGCCGCCCTCCACCGTGACGGCCGAGTTGTTGGACATGTTCTGCGCCTTGAACGGGGCCACGCGCACGCCCTGGCGGGCCAGCCAGCGGCAGATGCCGGCGGCCAGCACGCTCTTGCCGGCGTCGGATGTGGTGCCGGCGACAAGCAGTGCGCCCAAGATTCCCTCCCCGGTTCGGTTCACTGCCATCATCCACTCCATGCCTGCTGTCGTTCTCGTGCACAGTCCCTATCTCGGCCCGGCGAGCCTGCGCCCGCTGGCCGATGCCCTGGCGGCGGGCGGCATCGAGTCGTGCCTGGTCGACCTGCGCGTCACGGTGAGCGCGGCCCCCGTGCACCAGCGGCTGATCGGCGCGTTCGCCGACGCCATGGACGAGGTGGAGCTGGCCGAGCCGGCCGTGCTGGTCGGGCACAGCGGGGCCGGGCCGCTGCTGCCGGCGTTCGCCGCCGAGCTGGACGAGCTGGTCGCCGGCCTGGTGTACATGGACGCCGAGCTGCCCACGCCCGGCCGCAGCTTCCGGGAGCTGGACCCGGGCTGGTTCGCCAGGCTGCGGACCTCGGCCCGGGAGGGCCGACTGCCCCGCTGGTCGGACTGGTTCACCCCGAACCCGTTGGCGGAGCTCGTTTCCGACGAGTCGCTGCGGGCCGAGATGATCGACGAGGAGCCGGAGGTGGCGGTCGAGTTCCTCAAGGAGCAGCGGCCCTCGGCGGAGTGGGACGGCCCCAGCGGCTATCTGCTGCTGACCGAGGTCTACGCCGAACATGCCGCCGCAGCAAGGGAACTGGGCTGGCCGGTGCGGGAACTGGCGTCCAACCACCTCGCGCCGGCCACCGACCCGGTCCCCGTCGCCGCGGCACTCACGGAATTGCTGGCCGCACTGGCCTAGAGCGTGCCGCGAAGGTAGTCCTCGACCGAGGTGGCCGGGCGGCCGAGCAGGCCGGCCAGCGCGGGATCGGCCGGCCCGAAGTCGCCGCGGCGGCTGGTGACGAACATGCCGAGCATCAGCTCGCCCATCGGCTCGGGCAGGCTGGCGTGGTACTCCTCGTCGGAGACGACGACGTGCCGGATGGTCCTGCCGGTGATCTTGTTGGCGATGGCGGTCACCCGCGCCATGTCGACCGCCTCCGGGCCGGTCAGCGGCGGGGTCGGGCCGTCGAAGCCGCCATCGACCAGGATCCGGGCGGTGGCCTCGGCGAGGTCGGCGTGCGCGGTCCAGGCCACCGGACCGTCCTCGGGCACCCGCAGTTCCCCGCTGTCCAGCGCGTGCTGTAACAACCTTGGCAGAGTCGAGGCGTAGAAGCCGTTACGCAGCAACGTAATCGCTACGCCCGAGGCGGCCAGGAGGTCCTCGGTGGCGGCGTGGTCGACCATCGGCTGGAACGCGGACGACGGACTCACTCCCATGTGGCTGGTGTAGAGCACCCGCTTCGCGCCGGACGCCACGGCGGCGTCGATCGCGTTGCGGTGCAAGCGAAGCGCCTGTTCGCCGAGGGTGTCGGCGGAGACGATCAGCACCGTCGAGGCTCCCTCGAACGCCGCGTCGAGCGTCGCCGGCTCGGCGAAGTCGCCCCGGCGGACCCGGACGCCGCGCCCGTCGAATCCCTTCGGATCCCGCACGCTGACGCCGATCTCCCCGGCCGACGCCCGGTCCAGCAGGCGGTCCACGACGGCCCGGCCGAGCTGTCCGGAGGCCCCGGTGACAACGATCATGACAACCTCCCGTTATCAGCGATACGGCCATAACCATAACACTGGAAATATCACCGAAAGCAAGTACGTGTTATCGTTGATACATGGACGACGCCCGGGCGCGGATCATCGCCGCCGCGCTGGAACTGCTGGAACAGGGCGGCCAGGACGCCGTGTCGACCAGGGCCGTCAGCGCCGCGGCCGGCGTGCAGCCGCCGACCATCTACCGGTTCTTCGGGGACAAGGACGGGCTGCTCGACGCCGTTGCGACACAAGGGTTTGTGAACTACCGGGCCAGCAAGTCCGCCAGGCCGCCGGCCGAGGACCCAGTGGCGGACCTGCGCCAGGGCTGGGACGCGCACATCGAGCTCGCCCTCGCCAATCCCGCGCTCTACCAGCTGATGCAGAGCCGGGTGTGGACCGACGTCGCCACCTCGTCGGCCTATGCCGCGACCGCCGAGCTGCTGACCGAACGCATCGGCCGCGTGGCTCGGGCGGGCCGGCTGCGCATCCCCGAGCCACTGGCCGCCACCCTGATGCAGGCCACCTGCGCCGGCGTCGCGCTCCAGCTCATCGCCACGCCCGCAGACGAGCGTGACCCCGCCCTGTCCCAGACCGCGCGCGAGGCCGTCATCGCGGCGATGACCACCGACGAGCCCCTCGGCGGCTCGCCCGGGCCCGCATCCGCCGCCATCGCCCTCCAGGCCGCACTGCCGACGATCGACGCCCTCAGCGACAACGAGCGGGCCCTCATGGGCGACTGGCTGGCCCGTATCGCGACGTACAATAGGTGACAGTCGTCATCTAAGCGTACGGGAGGCGTGCGATGGGACGGGTGTCGCAGGCGCAGGCGCAGGAGAACCGGGCACGGGTGGTCGCCGCCGCCTCCCGGCTGTTCCGCGAGCAGGGGACCGACGTCAGCGTCGCCGACGTGATGAAGGCCGTCGGGCTCACCCATGGCGGCTTCTACAAGCAGTTCGCCTCCAAGGAGGCCCTCGTCGCCGAGGCCACCACTCTTGCCTTCGACGAGCAGCGCGACCTCCGCGCCCGCCAGGACGAGGCCCACCCCGACCAGCGCGCCGCCCGCGAGGGACTCGTCGACTGGTACCTGTCCCCCGAGCATCGCGACTGCCCGGCCGACGGCTGCCCCTCCGCCGGTCTCGCCGTGGACATGGCCCGCACCGACGACTCCGAGGCCCGAACCGTCTACGCCGCCGGCGTCCAGGAGTTCGCCGATTGGCTTGCCACAGATGGAGAAGATGACGGCCTGGCCCGCCTGTCCACCCTGGTCGGCGCCATCCTCCTGGCCCGTGCCACCCAGGGCGCCCCACTGTCCGACGAGCTGCTGACCGCCGCCCGCCAGGCCCTCTGAGATGCCGCTCACACCCCTGCCGCCTCCTCTTGCCCCGATTAGATGTCAGTCGTAATCTAATCACCGGACACGAAGAGGAGCGACCATGACCAGTTACACGACCGTCCAGACGCAGACCGCGCACGCCGGCAACGGGGTGGACTACGCCTACCGGAGCGTGGGCGACGGAGCGCCTTTGGTTCTGCTGCAACACTTCCGCGGCAACCTGGACAACTGGGACCCGGCGCTGGTCGACGCCCTTGCCCAGGACCGACGGGTAATCACGTTCGACAACACGGGAGTGGGGGCGACGACGGGCCGCACGCCGAACACAGTGGCGGCGATGGCCGACGACGCTGTCGAGTTCATCGAAGCGCTGGGCCTGACGCGGGTGGACCTGCTCGGCTTCTCCCTGGGCAGCTTCGTGGGCCAGGAGATCGCCCTGCACCGACCGAACCTGGTCAACCGGATCGTGCTCGCCTCCTCAGCGCCGCAGGGCGCGAGCGACATGCACGGCTGGCACCCGGACGTCATCGGCGCGGTGGGCGGCCGCGAGACGTCGGCCGAGCAGTACCTCGGGGTCTTCTTCACCAGCACGCCAACGAGTTCGGCCGCCGGCCAGGGTGCGGCGGGCCGCATCTTCGGCGGACGGACGGAGGGCCGCGACACGCCCACGACCTGGCCGACCCGCCAGGCCCAGTACGACGCCGTGACCCAGTGGGGCATCCCCGACCACGCCAAGCTCCAGCGCCTGCAAGCGATCACGCAGCCGGTGTTCGTCGCCAACGGCGACAGCGACCCCATGATCCTGCCGCGCTACTCCCACCTGCTGGCCGGCCTGCTGCCGGACGCCCGGATCAAGATCTACCCGGACGCCGCGCACGGCTTCCTTTTCCAGCACCACAAGGAATTCGCCGCCGACGTCGAGGCGTTCCTCGCCGCCTGAGCGCAGTGCCCGCGCCGAATCCCTCGCGGCGCGGGCACTGCCGTCAGTTCTTCTGCCACCACTCGGTGAGGAAGCGGGCGTAGTCCTCCGCCCCCTCCTCCCAGACGAAGTGGCCCTTGTCGACGATGTCGAGCCGGCTGCCCGGAATCCGCTCGTGCAGGTACTCGGCGTTGGCCAGCGGCACGACCGGGTCGAACCGGCCGTTGAGGATCTGCACCGGCGTGGTGATCCCGGCCAGCCGCTCTCCCAGCACCGGCAGCTCGGCCCGATACGCCTGCACGTAAGGGATCTGGTTGGCGAAGCGCTCGCCGGCGTAGGCGGCGAGGTAGTCCTCGCGGACCTCGTCCGGCAGCTCGTAGCCCTGGATGCTGTCCAGGGCGATGTTCAGGATGTCCCTGGGGCCCAAGGCGCGGTACGGCGCCAGGTCCTCGGCGTGCACCCACGAGTCCAGTGGCTCGCCGAGGACGAGCGGCACCGCAGTCCCGCCGCTGCCCACGGTCGCACTGCGGAACCGGCCCGGGTGACCCGCCACGGCGAACAGCACCGCGCTGGTGCCGATGTCCGGCCCCACGACATGGGGCGCGGCCAGCCCGAACTCGTCGGCCACGCGCACGATGAACTCGCCCATCGCCTTGGGCGACAACAGGTCCTGACGCATCTCGGAGTGCCCGAAGCCGGGCAGGTCGACCGCGGTCAGGTGGGCCTGCCCGGCCAGCCGCGACCAGGTGGCGTCGTAGGCGTACAGACTCTCGGGCCACGGCGCGAACAGCAGCGCCTCGACGTCGCGCGGCTCGGCGCTCTGCGCGTACCGCACGGACAGCCCGTCGATGGTCCGGAACCTGGTCTTGATCTCGCTCATGGTCCTCAACCCTCCGCTGTAAATGACCGGTCGTCTTATAATGACCGTTCGTCTTAGCTCACGTCAAGAGGGGGCTCAAGACCACAGCGGGGGACGCACGTGAGTGGCTCACGTGACTACCAGGGTCAAGTGAGCCACTCGCATGCCGAGAGGACAGGGGTGCCGGCTCAGGGCAGCGTGAGGATCTCCGCGCCGCTGTCGGTGACCACGATGGTGTGCTCGAACTGGGCCGTCCACTTGCGGTCCTTGGTGGTGACCGTCCAGTTGTCGGGCCAGATGTCGTACTCGATGGTGCCGAGGTTGATCATCGGCTCG
>Ga0307511_10001075_pt1 | contig 29045 bp, 24 predicted proteins | sample 13_EM_MG_FD_200266 | JGI IMG/M metagenome (GOLD analysis project Ga0307511, IMG submission 200266) | Populus trichocarpa ectomycorrhiza microbial communities from riparian zone in the Pacific Northwest, United States - 13_EM | ecosystem: Host-associated > Plants > Roots > Unclassified | place...
TACCACCCGCCTTGCTATCATCCGCCTGATTACCACCCGCCTTGTTAACACTCGCCTGATTACCGCCTGCCTTGCTATCACCCGCCTTGCTATCTCCAACCTTGCTATCTCCCGCTTTGTTACCACCCGTAGCCTGATTGGACACTTGGCTTGTTTGCTGCTGTTTTGCAGCGGGCTTCAAGGTTTGCTCTTTCCTGATATCATCCTCTACGTCCTTCAACAGTTTTTTTGCCTCCCCTACTAAAGCCTTTCCATCCAATATTCGCTTTCGCAACCCTTCCTCCGAGAAATTGAGAGCGTTGGATTTCGTTGATGCTTGGAATAATGCAGCTCGTGTGCCATCAATTCTCACGAAAAGTCGCTTGACGTCTGCATGCGACGAGTGCCGGTTTTTCAGAGCTATCATGGTTGTATACTTGCTGTAGAGTGCCTCGATTTCAATGCATAGGGAAACCCCTTCTGTGAGCATCACCACCAGAAGCTTGAGATACTCCTTTGTGGTGAGCTTCGGCTTCGTCTTCCTCTTCTCCCGGAATATCTGTTGAATTTTGGCAACTGCAGCACCCTGGGGACTTCGATAGTATCCCTTATCTCGCTTGTACCGCATGCAGGCATGCCTGATAACGACGTGAGCCTTCTGTACAGCCTTCTTCCATTCATACTCTTTATACGCTCTCTGAATTACTGTGGCTGCTTTAACCCTCTTTTCTTCCTTCCTCCGCTGATGCCCCCTAAATGCTCTCTGGATCACAGTGGCTGCTTCAGCCCTCTGTGTAGCCTTCCTTTTCAAGAAACGTCTTGTGCAGATTTGGATAAGTTTTGCAGCTTGAGCACGTTTCTCCGCTTTTCGTCGCTCGTAGTTCCTAAATGCACGCCGTATAAGGTTTGCTGCGTTCCATTTAAGTAAGTACGGGAGAATAGAGGAAACATCAGTTGTCACATGTTTCGAGACAACGTCTAGCCTTGATTCGACCTCAATTCCTAAAGTTTTCAGCCAAGCTGTACGACCGCTCTGGTGAATTGACCCGGGTTGCTCGCCACATATCTGAAGACACAGGTGATCCTTGCCATTGTAATATGTGAACGCATTCATCAAAGATTTCAACAGCGGCTTGGGTGGGAGGTTGTGGATAGTTTTGGTCTTGAGTGACTTGGAGTTGAAGTCAAAGAACTATTGTCGCATATTCACTGTTTAGCTCAACATCCCCAAGTTCATTATCCCGGAGTAATTATCTCTCACCTTCTGGACATCGGCGAACAGTTCTTTATACTTAGGCGGTTGAGGAGAGATCATGCCTATGTTGACTAGTACGATAGCAAGAAAATCCACACTCCTCCGTGCGAGCAACTCGCGGACATCAGGCGTAATGTGCTGCCTCTGACGCTCTAACCGGTCTACCATATTGAGGAATATCCATGTAAGCTGATACATAGCTTTACGGCAATCTGACCGGTCCCTTGTGCCACTATGGCTCGCTAGAAACTGTGCCCAGCGGGGAAGATACATCATTCTCCAAGATTTTGGTATCAAGAGCTCCGACCGCCAACCACAGAAGAGCTACAATGTAAAGAGCATTAGGATTTTATCAGCTGAATATTCTTGTATGGGCATAATATACCAATAATGTCCCAAGCTCTTCGACGAGGGAGATGATAGATGAACTGTAGGACTTCAGCTTGCGGTGATTGTAGGATGCAAAATGCTCTATATATTCAATGAGGCGCGCAGACCGATTAAGCTAAATCAAAAGGGATTGATTAGCCTCCAGGAAGTACGTTGAATATTGGTGGTCAAGAGGTTTACCATTGTACTGAAATTTTCCCGTCCCCCCCCGGTCGTATTGGACTGTAAATCATGGTAGCATTTGAGTATCTGCAAGGGTATTTCCAACCTTCCTTTATAATCCTCTTGAAGTCCTGTTGGTAGGGCTTCCGGTGTTTGAATTGCTTTATTAAGAAGAGTATTAGCACTTCGTTACATTTAGCCTTGACCACACCGGCCCAAACCAAGTATGGGTGAATACCTAGAGTCTGCAACAATCGATAGTTACGTAGAACGGAGGACAAATCATCCTGTATCCATCTGGAATCATCCTCTGTCCACTCGCGGTTATTTGCAGGGGATAAGGGAGCTTGTCGCCGAAAACCGTCCAGGAGGATGGCATAACGACTCTCAGTAGAGAGCCGTCTTGTCACATCCGCTATTATGCTTGCATCTTGCCGGTATGCTGACTCGTAACAAAATAGGTTCAAGAGGTAGGCGCTGCAATGATCACAGCAATTGGTGGCACTTGAGGCTGCATTGACGTCATCAAAACCATTCTATGTAGTTGATTTGATGAGAACTTACAAGGGCACCTTTGTTTAATTTTCCCCAGCATGCGGCACGTTTCAACTAGGTTCTGGAAGACTGTTAGCTTCAGTTTTTGGGTAGGAATGAAATAAATGGGGAGGGTCCACTTGCTTCGAGGCGCCGGCGGAAAATGGCTGGTGAGAGTTGTTGGTGACACTGGTGTTTTTTTGGAAGTCGATCCTTGGCTCGCACAAGATCCCAAGATTCTGTAAATTATTAGCTTCATGGTATTATTTTCTTTGATATTTCACTGTAGTTACCTCGATCGACACATTGGATACAAGAACCAAGTTTGGGAAACAATTCCTGAGCCATTTGATATACTTGCTGTATGGCTCGTTCCACCTTTGGGACCAAGAGTTTCTCGATTTCAGACACTTTGACCATAAATCCTTTTTCGAAAGCTGCCCGGTTCACTACCATCATTGACCATGGGAAAGGGCGATATTGCTGGTGGCCCGGCGCACTGAGGAGCCCCAAGCAGCTTAAAAGCGCGGAAGGATACTGTGAACTTTCTATAAAGGCACTCATGTTCCATATGTAGGCCACAGTGTATGACAGTTGTGTCAAAGAGTCTACAGCATTCAAGAAACGCTCAGGAAAGAACGTCAACTACAGCATAGAGTTATTAGTATCTGTTTTGACTAGGGTTGAATGTGAGCATACCATTGTGCTCACAAAATCTACCCTCCATTCACTTTCTTTCTCCAAGGTACTCTTCGTAGGCAACTTCCCAGTATTGATTGGGTAAGAGCTACTACTAACAAAGGTAGTCCATTCCTGAGCCCAAACTGCACTTTCATAGTTTGATGTTGGGTTGGCTGTTGTGTCGCTGTGTTTAGTGTCGGTGGTTAAGCAAGCCATGACACGATTCGCATTAACACTGTTGTAGATCTCAGCAAGGTCTGTTTTGCGGGAGCTTTGCCACTTTTCATTGGCCTGGTAAGCCTTTTTGAGAATTAGTTCGAATTCATCTGCCTTAACCAGCTCCTCGAAGGCTTCATCAAGCCTTTCTCGCTCTTGTAGAAATCGCCAGAGCTCGTCAAAATGCTTGTATTCCTTTAAGAATTCTTTCTTTTCGTCATCTGAGGTGAGTAAGTTGAATGTTTTTTCTTTGAGATGTCTCGGGATTTTGCCTTGACGAAGCAGAGCATTTAGTTGGCGTGCCATGACCTTTCTTTCCGTTTTCGCAATTTTAGTTTGATACCTAGGTAATTATAACTCTTATTAGTCTCATCCTAGATCAGGACACCAAATTATTCGGCAACTCACTGTGTTAGACCATCCACGGCCTGCACATAGTGTCCACCTCTGAGTAGTAAATTCAACGCCACCGCTGGAAGCTTCGCCTTATAGTATTCCTCCACAGCTCGTAGAGTATATGATGTCCCCGCACGTTCGAAGAGCTCCCCCGCGCGTTGATATTCCCGTTGCTTGGACCATATTTCTGAGAGAAAGATTAATTGGGACCCTAAGATACCAGAAGATTGATGGAGGGTATGTACCTGCAGCTTTGATATACTCGCCCAAAGCCTCAAGACAGTTAGCAGCTTTTGGCAACATCCCGATGGCAAGAAAGTCCGCTGTTGCCTTCTCAAAAGACATCTTGAACTCGCGCATTTTCCCTCTCGCTCGCTGTTCTCGTCCTTCTTGCTCTGAAATGCATGCCTGAGCCCAAGTTATGTTTTCTTGATCTTCAGCATTTTCGAAACACCTCAAAGCCTAAGACAGCAGTTTCAACTTTAGAGCTCGTAGATCTAGATCTTGGTTCACGTACCTGCCTATATATCCCTTGATCCATGCATTGTGCTCCAGTGCGTGTCCACTCTTCTCTAGTGGTAGCTGCGACTGGCCGTAGTTCTGGTATTATGGATTCGAGCTGAGTATTATCTTAGTGGGTATCTAAAAGAATACGGACAGAATACCACCCCCTACATCATCTGAATCGAAAAAGCGAATGTTGACGAGCGGCCTATCTAATTTTTTGGTTAATAAGTCCATGAAAGGATTCTGACTACTCTCAAGAATCCATAGCCTGCTCCGTGGACGTGTTATCGCAACATAGAGATTCTAGGTAAGAGATGAGCGACTTGTTGTAGATGCGATGAGCACGGAAATGTCAGTATACCTTCAATTCCGAGCACATTGTCTGTTTCATGTTAGCATAATGGGTGTGCGCTTAGGGAACGAAGACTGGTGTATGGAGGGCGCACCATGTGTCCACTTGCATACGAGTAATTGGATCCTTCTGGCAGAAGTACATCAAGCGTTCTCCACCCAGAGGCATATGGGCTAGAGGAAAAAAAGTCATAGAGATACACATCATCATATTCCATGCCTTTACTTTCAAGGATGGTGAATATGATACTATTGCTTCTGAGCTCTGACTGTAGTGAGTCCCGCGTTTCCTCATCCCTCACAATAATAATCTGCTGGTCCGTAGCCGAGTTTTCATCACCCGCCATCTTCAGTAATTCGGTGATATTGGACCCAACTATCATATCCATGTCAGATTTACCACCCACTACCAGTTCTAGAAAAACATACCGAGAATTGTGGGTCGTGGTCCAAGGTATTGACCGATTTCAGGCGATAATTTATCGACCATATTGGGAAAGCCTATACCAGGATTAGCTGGGTGGGCAGATTAAAGGGAATTATTGTCACCTTTCCACAGTAAGCTCATCACAAAAGAGGCGAGTGATAGAATTCCTTGATGAGAGCGGAAGTTCTTAGTCAGCGAAAAAAGCTCCGGCTTTGCCAGCACTGGATCCACGTTGATGTAATGCTCGTAGAACAATGCTTTCACGTTTGCAAAACGAAAAGCGGAATCATTCGAGATGCATTGAGCACTATCACCGGCTGCTCTGGAGTTAGCGTAGAGCAAGAAGATGTATAGAGCGACAAGTAGTCAACAAACCAAAATGAATCCCTCGTGGATTTTGCACCAGATGTAGTAGCAATTCAATCTCAATTGTGCGTTGGTCTTGGACTTCTATGTATCATGGTGCGCATTAATCACATTTAGTTGTTCACCTAAGGCAAGAATTTTATACATACCATCGACATAGATTTCTTGTAGTATGTCATATAGCTTTCGTCTCATGCTGGGAGTGGTTATAGCATTCAAGAGAGCAGTAACCTTATCAATGCTATCATGTTCCCCCCGTTGAGACTTGATCCTCTCATAGTTTTCATACAGACCATATAATCTCTCTCGATCACTTTGGGTGGGAAATGACGGAGCCAAATTGGGACTCCTGGCAATATACTCCTCCCGAGAAAGCGGACGAAATCCGTTTTTGGAGGAACCGGCACCCTTTATGACACCCATGATTTCGGAAAATACAAGGCCAGCGTCCATGTGTCTGGGTGCCCACAACTTTGGCCAGTAAGCCGCTTTAAAAATAGTGAAATCCACCGTGTCTGCTACGTGATGGCCATCCGACTTAGATATATCAAAGTTTTGCCGATCATGTGCCCTATGGTCCAGGAATTAGCTAAATGAGCGTGGATTCGACAAAGACTCAGCATACTTGATGGTATTTTCCAATAGAGTCATAAAGTACTTGAAGGTACAGACAAGTGGGAAGTCTTCAGGTTGCAGTGTAAACAGGGATAATGAAACCGCGCTTTCTTGTTCTCTAACGTCGTCACGTGCTTGGTCGGCTTCACTTGCAGTCGCTCCGACTAACTGTGTTTTGATGAGTCGTTGGAGTTCAAGCCTGAGCTTGCGGGAGAGGGGCTCAGAGCGTGTCAGTAGGACCTGTTTGAAGAGTCAACAACAGAATCCATGATTATATTACCCAAATGTAGTGGAATACCTGACGCAGTCGGTTTTCAACGCCAGCATTCTCGGCACTGGCCAGATATCTACTCAGCAGCTTATAGAGCAGACAGGTCGTCTTACCAGTTCCGCTTCTGCCTAAAATGAATGCCGCTGTTCGGAAATGCTTTATTATCCTAATTTCAGTACCATTAACATCGAATGGAAACTCTGCTTCCTGATTACCCGAAAGAATGTTGTCAAATATTCTGCTTGTAAGCGTGTGGAATTTTCCTAGGATGAAACGTATTGTATTAGTATAGAGAACTATCTCAACTGAAAATAGCACGCACAACGTAAGGTATAAAGAAGGACTCGGTTTCAAGTGTACCTGTGACTAAAATATCTAGAGCCGTCCTGTTCTCAATACCACGGTCATCAGATTGTGCCTCTTCGGTTATGTCTTCTCTATCCCCGAAGATTGCAGGTATCTTGATACCATTCTTTTCGTCCAGACGATTCACTTTGCAATCCGTGACCCTTTGTGCTGACCAGGAATTTTGTGCACGGTAAACTAGCTCATATGATTTCCTTTCATTAATCTTATTGAAGTTAGTGGTTTCAATAGTTCTATTACCCTGAATTAGAGGGGGCTTAGCACCTCCTTCACATCCCCAATCCGCCATACTAAGCAAAATATCATGTCAGACCAACGTCTAAGATGTACAATACATATGATAGCGTACCTCTCACAATCTGACACGCTGCACCCATTCTTTCATCAAATCCCTGGTCAACTTGCCATAACACCCGACCGTTGGAGCCATATGTTGCTTCGAAAAGGCGAACCTTGAACCTCAAATATCCGATTGACACAGGCTTGGCAACGGACTTGCGAACCCAGTCTCCTGTAGCAAGGTCTTGTAACTTGCTCTGGATATGTGGAAAATTTCCTACGACAGTAAATATTGATCCATCAGAACATATTTCAGAAGCCCAAGTCTGTTTGTGGGTAGGGGCGCTCGGAACTAGTTACCTTCGGAATGTGAGTTCTGAAGATCCTTCAGGGCGTAGGCAGATAGAGCAATCTTCCACTTTCCTAGGCTTTTGCCTAATAGGTCCTCATACTGGAGTTGGTTGGTTTCAGCTTCATCGAACCAATCTTTTCCCGCGCTACCGCGTCGAGAGTGGGTTGTTAGAATTGACATATTTCCCCCACCTGCGCAGTTTGAAAAACAAAGCCTGCAAGGCATAGACTTTATGAGAGTGGTCAATATTTCGAAGGTGAGTGCAATATCAATAACTTCAAGGGTGGACTTCAATGTGGCTTCCGAATGTGGTGGGGCGAGTCTGAAGTTACGAAGAAGGGTATGCATATCATCCGAGAATGAAATATCGTAATTGGGGTCCAATGTAAGGACTTTTTGAGATGTATATAGCTGATCTCTTACCAACTTCAACGATTTCCATCGATCAAGAATCTCCTCAACGTCGTGACCCCCGGCACATCTATTAATCAAATTTGCAGTTACTTCCGTCCAGCCCCTTAGAGTGGTGGCATTTGGATGGCTCTTCCCCATGGAATCAACCCAACCCTCGAGGAAGTGGGAGCTAAGGTCCGAACTGATAACCTTTCCAAGTAGTGAGGAAATATCGACTAGATAAGCAGCTAGTCCCCTCAGACGGTTACCAATGTGATCTGCCAACAAGAGCATGCACATCAAGAGTTCAAAATATGTTTCTCTGTCTCTCAGATGCTGGTATTGGTCATCCAAAAGCCGGATCATGAGTTTGTCTATCATGAGAGTTCCGAGGGATTTCCGGGAACGGTATCCCTCTGGGGTACGAGGAAGGTATTTGTCAGCATTCCGCAGGAACTTAACAACTCGCCCGCCAAACTGATCGAAATCGGTAATAAAAGTGGTCTGATAAGGAGATATGGAGATTAGAGTTATCAATTGGTCTTGATACTTTTGTACAGAGTCATACGCTCTGACCCACGCTCCGTAACTGTGACCTGGATTATCACCGAATATCAGCTCTAGAAAACGTGTCCCCTCCCTTTCACCCATACTAGATAAGCTTAAGTTTCAATCGAGGAAGCAGAGGGCTTATAGGTGATAGGGATATTAGGAGACCAATTCAATGTCTAACAAGAACAGATCAATGTTATGAACTGCGAGAATATAGTCAGAGAAAGCGGAAAAGTTAGACGTTCCTAACTGACTGTTTATTGAGAGGGGTATCACTCTGCGGTAGAGCGCTTATAGTTCGTCCATAGTACCGATATTGGGGCTTTTGCCAAGACAGATGATTCACAATACCCGCCGTTTGTCGTCGCTGGCAATGCAAGATACCGGTACCGCACCCTGGGCCCCATGTAAGGCCCCCAACCCAGGATATCAGCACACTCCAATGCCCGGTTGGTAGGCCCAGCCTATCGTACAGTAGTTCCCGTTGCATTGCTATTCCATGCTACAATCGTTCGGGAGTGCACAGCACAAGCGTTAACTATCCCCACGAAGCCTCCCGCGTCCCTGCTTGCATACCTTCGGCTACTCTTGGTATAAGAGTATTTGGCATAAAATATCTCACAAAAATAAGATACTTGAGAAAAGAGAATTGTTATTTTGAGGGGTTTGTTAGCTATATCGTGAGTACCGAATTGGGTAGTTGCAGGATAAGCTAGACTGTTTGGGAGTAGTGCAGTAATGCCACTACCTAAAACAGGCAGGCTAATTGGTACCGTCCCGCAGCCACAAACCCGGGAATTCCTGAACTCTGATGCAAGAATAGTGGTGTCATGTATATTAATAATTATAGGCAACCAATCACCTCCCAGTGTGGGCCACAATTATTACTCCCGAGCCTATATTGCACTCGTGTCCATGGGTGCACCTATTGCTGACCTGGTGACCGCCTTCATGAAGTGACCGGCCCAGTATGTACTTGCCATCAAGTTACCGGAAGTGAGTTATTACCTTTATCTCTGCATATGTATGTTCTGACCCATTCACCAATCTGCATAATATTCTTCATACGAAACTATAGAATAATTAAGCCAGACATCACCAAACAAGTAGAAGCATGAAAAATATAACATAAATAAAATACTAGGAATAAAATCGCCCAGAGGTATAAAAAAATATAACAAACAAAATACGAGAAATAGAACCGCCCAGAGGTATGAAAAATATAACAAATAAAATATAACAAATAAAATGCTAGAAATCAAGTCCTTTTCCGCAACACTATAGGCGGAATCGGTTCCCTGTCCCTAACTTTCTAGGTATTTTTGGAACTCTTGCCGTACCTCATCTGAAAACGCGGGAGAAGTCATGTGTGCAGAGGGCATGATGGATGCATATCCGGTTGGAAAATAATATCCTTATGCCATTTAGAGCTGATATCATTAGAAATGAGATCTAGATTTCAGTGCAATTATCCGTGACTTTTATTTAGAGCCCTTAACAAGATCCGGCGCCGTTATCCATTATCCTAGCGTCCTAGCTGCCGTGCGCGGGTAGGGCAAAACAACTCCCTTGGTTCGGTGGCATTTGGCTAGGTGGGGTTTAGCACATATACAGCATTCAACTAGTATGGTTGGCACCAATGCACGGTCAATGTTTCTATAGATCTAAAGAGAGCTGTGTTGTAATCTTGTTTGCTCTCATGTTAGGCCTCGTCATCACAATCACGATTGGAGATGTACACGTTCAATTCTCACAAGTCCCGCTTCGGTTTACTGCCCTAAGAGGCAAATAAATACCTACTGCTCATGTTCGTGCAATTTCATTCAATGCCCCTGTGAGAGTTTTTGCATGTATCGCCAGCGACTTATAATAATATGAGTAATTTGCTCCACGGGCGTTTCCAACCCTCTCAAAAATCTCCAAGGCTCGAGTATAAGGTTCCTACGGCAGCAATACTAGCGGGACTCATATGGTACTTACAACCGATTCTCGATACATGTCATGGGGCGCCTGGGTAATATTAATGTTCTGCCCTGTCCGCACCCAGTGATTGTTCACAACTGGTCCGGACCAGTCACCGCTGGGGTTGACCCCGAATGGTCCCTATGGAGTGGCCTGGCTTGCCTATGGACAAGAAAAATGCCTATGTAGCGACTGTGAATGCAGAACTCTCAACAGCCATAAATTTACGTTTGTAATATAAGATTGGGCATATTCTAGGTAGCCCTTTTCCCGATATCTCAATATACGCTTGCTACATGGCTATGACAATAGATCTAAGCCAACGACTAACGCTTAAAATCCAGATCCCAGATCAGCAATAGAAGTCGAAAACTCTAGCTTGAGAAAGGTCTAGATACGCCGTGCTCAAGATATATATAGAGCAAGGGTTATCTCGTTCTTTGTGTTTATTCCGCCCCGTCCCCTATCGCTTCTTCATTATGTCAACTCCCGGTTTTTCAAGTACTGCGTAACCAGAGTTCGACAACTATCTAAATTACAGTAGAAGAACGTCTAGGTGTGGGATTACAGTTGCTATTGAGGGATCTGAGGATGACGACATCAATATCTAAGATCGATTCTAAGCATAATGGGTTCAGGGCCTTTCAACCTCAATTTTATCTTCGGGGAGGAAATTGTGGATTAGCGTTATACCATGTATAATAGACCGTATCTGAGTAAGGCTGTATTTTTATCCCGTTAAATCGCCCAATCGTGTCTAAGACTGCAGTCTTATTCGTGAATTTCTATGGTAATATACTAAGTATACGGAGTAAGGTACCTCTGTGATTGGGTCAAACATATGCATCCAAGTGCGGTATTACCGGTACCTCGTATTCAGGTAACCTCCAATCCAGATCTGCATGCTGCTCAGATTTTGCTAGCATCTTTCTCAGCCAGCTTTACATGAAGCAGAATACTGTTATCACGTGAGTTCTAAACAGCTGGAGGCTAATGTTACTGAGTAGATATAGCCGGACTCTACTTGATAGCATGGGTTATTATTGCACGTACGACAAAGGTAGACTTGCGCAGTGTGGACAAGGGTGAAATTCAGAGCTCACACTGACCAGAAACATCAACAGCGACTTGAATAAGTTTTCAGAGCATACCAGAGGAGATCTACGCAACATTGGTTGATCAGGTGAAGGTGTTATTGCAGCCAATGGCGGACACACTAAATACTACTATTCCTAATGGCGTAATCACCGACAATGGTCTAATTCACGCATGACAACACCGTTCTGTGCAGGAAATTCCAAGTATACCCACCAACCCTTACAATAGCCCGGTTATGAGAGCAATGAATATGGGCTTAAAAACCTCGGGAAATCCAAATTTATATCGCCAGACCACCCAAATTACCCTCAACTCGCTATAGCCCACCCACCTCTGTACTCCCTACAACCCCCCCCCCCCTGCCACAACCACCCCTCCTGCCCCTCCCACGCTGCCCACCATGACCACTACAGGCCCCCCATAGATACCTTCTATAAACTCTCTTAGTATAAACCCAAACGACTCACTATATGTTTGGCTGCAGCACTACAAATCGCCAAAATTGACATCACTATTTTTAACCTGCGCTAATATTCAGCCGTACACACACCGACGTAGCCTGGGGACAGGCGGAGTTGCTGAGCTCGATGGAGGAAATGAAAAGCCTGCTCCTTAATGGTCTCCACCGCAAAAACTCAACCTTGTCCTTGCGTTCAATAGATTCATTCGCCCCTAGTATAAACACCAAGGAAGCAAAGCTCTATAAAGCTGGGGCCAGAGCAGACATGATTCGGGATCGAGAGGTTCAAGCAGGCGCCCTTTTCCAAGACCCAAATGCAGCTCCGGTGGTCAACCATGGGGATCCCCTTTCAGTGGCTTATGGAGAGGAGCTATTGGAGGAGGGACAAAAAGGCAAAAGCGGAGATCCGACTTTGAAAACTAATTCAACGTCATTTAGAGAGTCGGATTTACATATAGTTGCTGAACTAGGATTCAAACAGGGGGTGTAGATTTTGTTGGCGAACGGTGCAAATATTGAGGCCACTAGCGGCGATGATAAATCAACACCGCTTCATGGTGCATCACTAATTGGGCATACAGGCGTGGTGAAGCTTCTCTTAGAGAAGGGTGCAAATATTGAGGTTACCAGAAGCACTAACAGATCAACACCGCTTGATACGGCAGCATTGTTTGGAGATACGGACATGGTGAGGCTGCTATTGGAGAAGGGGGCGAAAGTTGAGGCAACGAGAAGCGATACTGGAGCAACACCCCTTGATTCCGCTACATGTAACGGGTGCACAGACGTGGTGAGGCTGCTATTAGAGAAGGGCGCGAATGTTGAGGCTACAAGGAGCGATGATGGAGCAACACCGCTGTACTGTGCATCCTGGAGAGGGCATATATAGGTGTGGTGAGACTGCTATTGGAGAAGAAGGAGAATATTGAGGCTACTAGAACCGATAATGGGAGAGCAGCACTTCACGCCGCAGCATTGTATATACAGACAAAAGTCGTACGGCTACTATTGGAGTAGGGTGCGAATATACGTGTAGTGGTGGCTAAGTAAGTGGAGACGGCGTTACATTTCGTTTTTATCCCCCCTATAATATATCCTAGCCTTAAGGCCTCAAAACAACTTATACCAACGATAACAGTACTTCTTGCGCATGGGGCAAATGTTCTGCAGGAAGAGCATAAAGGCCAAACCCCACTCGATCTGGCAGAAAAAAATGGGCACTTCGAAGCCAAACAGCTCTTTCTGCGGCATATCAAGGAACACAACCTCAAACTGCCACAGGAGGCCTAAGTGATCTCCGCTAGGAACAGGAATAGGTATATACCAGTGTGGCTCCAAATAAAATTGTGAGCAGCAAGCTAAATACATATAGGTATTAAGTCACGAACGAGGCAGACAGAACGACACAGCGGTAGGAGTGGGGATAAGACACAGCGGAAGACACGTGGGGGGTATATTATTTGTGGGACTTTTTTCTAGCCTGGTTTAGGTAATTCATTATAACATTAGTTGCACCGGGACTAGGTACTCGCGATCGTCAATTGATTGAGAGGATTTGTTTCGGGTTTGTAGAGCTTGGAACACCTTAAGTACCTCTACAGCCAAACTTCATACTCTCCAACGGATACATCTGCAATATATACGAAGTATATATTATAACCCCTCTTGCATCGAACATGTGCATTCTAAATAGGGGGCTGGCACTCTCCTACCTACCATTGTGCATGGAACTGTAAGATTACGAGGTTATTGAGCGGAGGAATCTTGAGAGAGAGAGAGAAGTAGAGATGTATTCGTCAAGACTATGTAGAGATCGCTATAGTATGAATGCTATGGTTCTACTGCCTTATCCTTTTTCTCTTATTCGGTAGGAAATTCCGCCTCTTTTTATCCCAAATGCTGGATTCCCAATTGCCTCCATTCGGACATTCTGTCTCACATTCCAATTGCCTCCATCGGTCAGCCTACATATCCCGTGATCCATTACCCTGGTTCCATGCACGTGAGAGTATATTCCAACAGGAACTCGTTGGCCCTGGCTGCACTACTAACTTACAACTATGGAAAAGGGCAGGCTTTGGTTGCAGTTTCTGAAAATGTATTCAAAAATTGTACCACTATGGTGTGACAATTAGGTGATTTAATTGAGAATTATAACTAATATTATAAGCCAGAAATTTGTAAACTCATGCCCCTGTTTAAATCAAGAGATTTACTATAACCAAAGTGTGCTATCCAAGTACTTGATTTACTATATTATTCTTGGGAGTGGTGACCTCAACTTCAGGGTAATGCTGCACCCATACAAGTATGGTTTTCCTCTGGGATCCTAAACAGTATACTTATGAATTCCCACTTTAGAGATATCAAGACTAAAAGTTTATCTATCTGCTCAAATCCTAATCACGTTTTAACCAGCCCAACTTCGAAACCCGCTACCTACCACTATTTCATAAAGCTGCTTACGCAACTCCAGGCATGAAAGAAAGGAATCGGAATGGAATGGAATGGAATGCATATTTACCAATGCTCTGACCTGCCCGGGAATGCCTTGGCCTCCCCGGGACTTACCAAATGTGGCAATTTCGGAAAAAGTTCAGAAAGGTTGTAGTATAAGCACATGCGGCATCCGCATACATCAAGGGCAATGAACATGAATGGTACTAACATAGAGATATCACATACACGCCAGTGTGTCCTAATTAACTTGAGCGAACGCTTGAACCCAGCGGGACTTCCAGCTGGCTCGTCATGGCCTCCCCATCGGGGCCGCAGAGGAGTACTGAGTATTTTAAAAAAAATTAAAAAAAATTAAAAAGAGCAGACCCCTCCGCTTCCACTTCCGCGTATGAATATTCCTCAGCTGCCAATTCCACTTTTTCCTCTTCCTCTGCCGCTTCCGCTAGGTCAACCTCCGAGTCAACGTATGCTTCTTGGTCTGCACTGGTGAACATTCTTGTGTGTCGCAAATTAAAGGGGTTGTGGTATTGCAATGTGTTGTGCTCAAGATTATTGGCAAGTGCGAAAACCCCTAATCTCGCAACGGCCTGGGCATTTGCGGAATCCAGGCCATACCGGTATAGCCTGAATCCCGGAACGGCCCTGAATATTGATATGCATTCTCAGGCCAACCAGATTCAGAATTGTGTATATTAAAGCTTGTAAGAATATAAATATTGGTGCATCTAAAGAGTCTGGAATGTGCTTCATCTCACAGGTTGGGTAATGCGGATTTCATAAGCCATGGGTGGTTAATAGTGCATATCGATCAAGATGTGGCTTGCGAAGCACCAAACGTAGAGCCGCCAAGCCATTAGTACCATGTCGACCCTCACAGGTATATGGACCGTAACAATATCACCCATAGTACATATCTCAATCTGGTGCTGTTGTTCATACGTACCTTTTGACCATATTTTGCCGAGCTTTAGCTGTGTTCATGAACATGAATAACTCGTCCTTTGGCAGTAGTTGCCATGCGTGGTTGTGGAACAAGTTTGTTTTCCTCATTGAGCAAGTGTAGCAACTAGTCTTTGCAACTCTGCCATTGGGAGACTTTGAATTTTTTATTTGAACACAATTTCGTATAGTGTGTACCCTGTTGTAGAATGTATCTGGACAATGAAATTAGTTATAGTTATTTTTTTTTAAAAAATTGTTATTTTAGATATACCATACCAACCAGCATACCTTAACTAGCCAACATATAGACATTAAGCTAATTCTCGCAAAGACCAGTCCACCGCATGAATATTCCCAAGTAGGTCAGAACACTGACATATGTAGGTATGCAGCATTCAGGGATTTTTGTTGTTGATATATTGTTAATTGTTATTGTTATTGCATACAAGTCATTGCATCAATGCTGATGCTCTGGGCCTAGTCTAGATATGCGCTTTTTTTTTTTTTTCCCCACGAATACAGTACTTTTTCCGTCTAGTTATATAGAAATACGTCACTTAATTGACTGAAATAGGTATGTACTGTACTGTATGTACTTATGTACATTAAGTATCTAGTACTTTAGTACGCATACTATTGCTAATCAAATTCCTTCTTATATGGAGTATCATATCATTATATGCAAGTGTGTAACTTTTTTCCAAGTTCAATTAATTAAATCCTTTATTATGGTATATTTTTGCTTTCTGTATGTCCTTCCGCTTATTTAGTAAGTTAGATGTGAATGCTTCTACAAAAGTTTCTGCATATTCTTTCATCACAGCGGTCTGGTTACTCTCAACGCGATCCGGTCGTACATATCAAGTAAGCTGCTAATTCCCCCCAATTTTCGACAACCCAAGTGTAAATAAAATATCTCCTATCTTCGGTCTCTTACTTCATCCACCCCTACTCCATCCAATTCCTCAATAATCATCCTCCTTACCTGCAACCTGCCCCTCCACATCCTCCAACACTGCCTTCCTAATTTCATCCAAGATCTGAACCGTCATGGGGTTCAATCCCCCTTCAGACTGCATTTCATCGAGCATCACCAAGTCCGCCAACGTGATGTCGTTCCTGCCGAGACTTACAAGCTTACTCACGGCCCTGCTAGTCACTGGGCGTTTGAGGAATTTCTCCAGAGCTTCCTTTCTCAGCTTCTCGCGTAGCGAAATTGTGGTCTCTTCCATAAAAATTCTCATCCCAACTTGAAACATTTTCATGTTGACCACCAAGATTAGAGATGTCCCGAAGAAGAGGCCCCAGAGAAAGGCATTGGGGAGGTTGATAAAGTTCCAGAAATTGACCAATGTAATAACGGTGAAATAAACTCCCTCCAGTAAAATTTCGATTCCACCCGCAAAGTCGTTGCGAATCTGGGTTACCTCGAGGATGCAGAGTGGTGCCAGGAATATGATTCTATTGATTGCCCATTCAGCAAGCTGGCCGTGGATGTCGATGTCACGGTTAAGGGTAATTAATGGGACATACATTTTCATTAAGCAGATGAATCCAATACCTATGACCACGATGGGGGACCAAAGGATGATGCCACCGCCGACAGCAATAGCTAGCATAGTATGACTTGTTAGCCTGATACATGAACCCTTCTAGAGCTTCGAGGGAGGACATACCAAAATTCTCTTTTATAGTCCGGCACTTGGTATTAGACCCATGTCCAGAGTCTCTAGCATGCTTATTCGCCACATCTACGTCGACATCTTGGTCTCTAGCTCTCACCTCACGCCTGGTGCGAGACTGCGGATGTCGATAAGCTCTAGGACTCATACCCTGTACCCTCTCCGCCAAACAATACATTTTCTCCCTCCTCTTTGCAAAGACCTCGTTGATACCGGAGGCTTCAAGAGCTTCAAGCTTCTCGCTGCTATGAGTGAGGGAGCTGCTTCCATCGCTGCTCCCCTCGGCCACGGTGTACATATCTCCTATAGTATCACTTGGTCGACGCCTTCGGGTAGTCGTTTCCGCACTATTGAGAGGCCTAGGTAGCTCGAGTTCACTATCCATCTCATGCTCAGACTCTGGGCCGATGTCGGGAGTAATTGCAGTTGAACTGTCAGAATCCAAGCAACCTAGGTATGGAGGCATACGATAAGTTTTGTTGGCCGCATTTAGGGGCCCGGGCGTTTGATTCGAATTCAAGGTATGAGTCTGGCCCATGGCCTTTGTGTCTGTTGGATAGACGTACTCAGATGTACGTACACCTATTTTCGAATATACTGTGCTGAAGGCTCCGTGGATGGTATTTCTGGATAATAGTGTTGGGGTCAGTCACTCTTACCTAAGCTTGTACTTTGGGCTACATAACTCACTCGCATGCACGGCCGTTTGTTTGAAGTGCTGGAAGTTACCACTCCCTACGAGAGGTTGCCACTTCGATACTGAGGGGAGGAGTCACAAGCTTACTGAGGATCATGCAAACGGACTACCAGAAAATGGGATCTACATGTGCCCCTACACTATACCCAACAGTTATTTTGAAATGCAATAGTCTATATCAGAGGCTAGGTAGTGCCTGCCAGACTATTGTGGAGACCACCAACTATGGATGGCAATGCGCCCTACATGGTAGAATGGAATGGAGTACTAGTATTCTTAAAACATGCCCAGTCTTGCCCTCCCTCTCAGCAATGCAGCTACCCAGCCCTCACGCCCCCCAATCCTCCCCAAACTTCCGCGGAATATTCACATACCTATATGAAACCCCACCATAATCCCCTCCGTTTCAACTTCGAATCCACTCACTTCGAACCCTCCCTCTCCTGCTCCTTCTTCTGTTCCCTCTCCCAATGCATCCTCATCTCACGCAATTCATTCCTGAAAAACATCCTCCTTGAATCCAGCTTTCCCACCACATCCTCCAACACCACATCTCTAACCCCATCTAAAATTTGAATCGTTTTACGACCCAACCCCCCTTGGGACTCCAGTTGGTCGAGCAAAACCAATTCCGCCAGTGTAATATCACTCCGGCCACCAACTCTTATAACTTTACTCACAGCCCTTTGAGTCACGGGGATCATACGTTCTTGGTTTGGCTTGTACTTGCTCTCAGGTGGGTTGATGTGCCCTTGATCTTTCTTGCCCTGCCCTTCGTGTGCAGGAGTCGTGAAAGATTTCCAGCAACCCTGCGCAGAATCCAGGAATTCTTTGGTTAAGTGTACCACAAGGAATAGGGGCCCCACCATCAGAAAGGCCCAGAGACAGGGATAGTTAGCCATAATATAGGCCCAGTAGTTTAATGATGTAGGGCAGTTGAATTGACAGACTCCACCCCTTAGCATTTCAATCACACCCCGAAGGCAGCTGATACCAGCAGCCTTGGAGAGTGGTTTGAGGACCGTTACCCTATGCATTACCAATTTAGCAAGCCGCCATCAAGGGAGATTGCAGGAAACCAATGGGGAAAATCAACGTACAGTTTAGTTATGTCAATATAGAAGAAGTACCCCAAACCCAGGAAAGGAATCATGTTGATCAGACTGAGGACAACTAAAGCGAAGATTGTGTGACTCGTTAGCATGACACATACCAACTCTCCGGTAACTACAGGGGATCGATTGACGGAGGACGTACTTGAATACGCCGAAGGGCAGCATTGCGTAGCATGCATAGTTGGTCCTTTAAGCTCCACTGCTTCCGGTGCAGTTTGGCATCTCATGACTTGTACTTGTTTCTCCAACACCTCGTGGTCCTGCAGCTGCTGTACCCTGGTGCCAGGCCACTGGGCTTCATGATATTCAGGTTCCTCGTCGTTGCAAACGGGGGAGTTGTTTCCATGGCTCTCCTGGGCGCAACTCTGTTCTGTGCCTGCAGTAGCTTTATTTGGCCGTTCGGGGGCACTTTCGAGGTTATCGAGAGAGGGGCAAACCTCACCCGGACGTAGGCTGACCTCGGTGTCTGAACCTGGTTCTGAATCAGAGCCAGGTGGAGCTTCTCCCAGCTCATGCCACCTCCTCACGAAGGTGCTGCTGTCGATTGCTTGAACATCATCAAGTCCCCCGAGAATGAATGTGGAAGGATTACTACAAATCCTCCCTTGGGGGGAGTCTCCTGCAGCCTCTTTCGTCTGGGTGATAGCCCCGGAATTACGGGGGGGAGCTAGAACTGGTAGCTCGACTTTGCTGTAATAAGCGGAACGTTTGGTTCGAGCCCGGTCTTTGGCATCCATGTCAGAACTCGTGTCAGTGGCAGGAGTGAGGCGAGGTTCCTTCATCCTTGTGTTGTTGAAGTGTTAGGGTCCACGCACTCTGATTCCTGAAGGGTGGCTAGCATTGATATCAGGCCATAGCGTTAGCTTTGGGCCATTGCTTATACTGCTTAGCGATCCAACCAGACTACTTAGCGATCTACGAGAGCTTGTGCCAACCAGACTACTTAGCGATATAGGTAGTCTCAACCAGACTAGGTAGTAGCCGCCAGACTAGGTAGTAGCTAGCAGCCAAGGTACTTGGTAGTCTGGTTGCGGTACTTGGTACATAGGGCCTAAGGAGTTTATGTAATACAGTACTAGTACTGGACTGACCACAGGTAGTGGCCTAGGACTACATAGACCGGTCGGCACAGTTGATCAGTGGGTATATGACCCTGACACTGAGCGTTGGGGTCACCAATTAGTACCTTAGGGGGGGGCAGAATAACCCGCACGGTTCGAGACTGCAAGCTATTGTTCTAGGTACAGCAGAGTTATGCAAATCGTCCTAAGTATGTAGTTAGAGTAGCAAGTCGAGAGCCAAGTCTCCCGAAGATTAGGCTGGCTGGCGGAAAATAGAGTCTCGTGCCCCCGAAATATAATTATTGCGGCGCAAGACTAGTCTAGTTCAAATACTACCCTCTCCCACAAAACATGGCACAATATATAAGTTGCAACTTCAGCACCCATACTTCTCCACAAGAATTCGACTAATATGAATTGAATATATCCTGCTGAATTGTGCTCTTTCTCAAGTCTCGCATACTCTTCACGAGTAAGCATATTTTTCCTAGCAATCAGCACTAATCGACCTATTCATTCACCCACCAGGGCTAGGATAATACATAGCAAACCATCGCTCCAGCTCAATGCAATACACAAACATCTACTATCATAGGAAACTCACCCCTACCTACTTCACCTCACCCCCCAACCCAGCAAAAGAATATCCACAAATCTTGAAAGCGAAGCTCCTCAGATCCGCAAACCACAGCAATATCTGCTCTCCAAATGGTACCCCTGCATAAAAAGCTGCTTTTCAGCTCAATGTAAATACGCACACAAACATAGATAAAAATGCCAGGGTAAATATCCGGTAAAAAAAACATGCACAACCACTCCAAGCTCCTAAAATACTACAAATCACAGCATTATCTACTCTCCACCACACGCCCCATCATCATGATCCCCTTACGGGGTCTTAGGCACATACAAATCTCCCCCCTTAACGCCAAACGCATCCTCCCCATCTAACACTATATTGGCCATTCTCTTAACGCACGTACCACCCCTCACCCCGCCTGGACCTGGGGCAAGCACTTTCTGCGCGCATTTAGCCAACTTTCCCGTTGTACCCTCCCCCCCCCTTCTTTGTACTTCCTCCTCCACATTTAGCCCCCCCTGAAACATCCCCTGCACAGGTATCACGACCTTTGGGTGCCTCCCCAAGACAACAGTACCACGTTGTTTCTCCGGATTACCGCCGCTTGTGCTTATGAAGGGATCCATAGGAGGTGCCCTTCCCTCGTTCCCTTGGCTACCACCAACCGCTCTCCTCTCCTTTGGGATGACCTTGAGCTTCTTTGCCCGGGCCTCCATCCCCCCCAAGCCATTATCATACCTGCCTCCAAGTAGTCTGTCCTTGCCCGGATCCCTTCTCTTCCAGATCCTCTCACTGAGGCTGCTCAACCCCTCCTCCCTAGCAATATCCTCTCCCTCGGTATTCTCCTCCTCCTCAGCAATCGCCTCCCCAAGAGATTTATAACTGCGAGGTATTTCCGCCCCAACCTCAGGTCCCCCCTTCTGGAGGTCAAGGCCACTCAGCCTAACGGTTTTCGCAACGAAGCTCACCGGCTTGGCCACTGGCAAGTCTGAACTCTCTTCCCCCAACAGTGCAGGTGATATCGCCCACCGTCCTCCATGCAACTTCGTCGATGTCACAGGGGGTACCAATAATCTGGGCGCGACTCTCCCCACCATTTCATCCCCATCCAGGTCACAATCAACCATGACCACCGCTTTCCCCTTCCCTTTACGAGGATGGTTTGGCACGACCCCAACCCTAACAACAACCCACGCCCCCTCACCCTGCTTTTGTTCTCTCTCCCTCGAGATCCCAATCAAATACTCCCTCGTACTAAATCCACTTCCAGTATCACAACATTTGATCTGCTCGGTCGTCCGCATGATATTATACCCTTCAGGGATCTCAATTTTTCCCATCCCCTCACCATCAAGTAAGGATTTTCTTACCACAGGTAGGCTCTGAGTATTCAGGTGCAGATTCTCCAAATCAATGGCCTCATTCTGCATCCCATGGGCGGCGCCTTTATTCCAGACAAACAAGATCGAAGTTCCATGAGTAGAAACACAATGAAACAGGTCGTTTTTTCCCACAAGGCTAAGAGGAAACCTAACAGTCATAACCTTTGCTTTTGGTGCAGCAGGGTGAAGCGGAACATTGACAATCTCCAACGTGATCCCGAGAAATGCCAAGGCATTTGCCTTGCCAATCGTCAGGACTTCCCTTGGTGCAGGCAATGATGGATGTTTGGGTTTCGTTACTGGCTGCGTCTTGCTGTTTTCTGGTTCAAGCTGCTTATAACGTGGTGGCCCCCGACCTGTGTCACGTAGACTTCGTCGAAGAGCTTCTTGAAGTTCCACATCTTGCTCTTGATCATCACCTCCAGTATCATCACCATCATTGATTTCGATAGCCCCCGTACTGCCACTCCTCATTGGATCTCGTTTCTGAAGGAGGGTTCGAGGAGTTGAAAGATCTTTCCGCACAGTTCGTGTTGCATAGGTGCGTAGACTGGTTTGTACCTTTCCTTTAGTTTTGAACTCCAAGTCTCTCCGTTCACTAGCCTTTCTCTTAAGTTCCTCGCGGTACTGTTTGTCTCGCTCATATTCCTCCTCCCTCTCCCCTTGAGAGTCAGTGGCATCGCCTCCCCTACCACTATTTCTGCTTTCGGTATCAGCCATATCCTGGTCTTCGTCCATCATTCCTCCAGACTCCGAAAGTGGTATGTCCCATTCATCCAAGTTGTGCACGTCTTCTTGCCTCTGATTCTTCTTTGTTTGCGATTTGAGCTTTGGGTAGAAAGGCAGATCCCCGTCCTCTTCGGGATCAGTGCTGCTAGACCGACATCGACGCTTCGAGGGTGTCTCAGGAACTTCTAAGGCGGGCTTACGTTTCGAAGGTGTTTCGGGCGGGGGCTTAGGCGCTCTACGGGCTGATCCGGGCTGGCTCGACCTTATTGAGGCTCCTGCTGGAACAAATTCGATGTCGGAATCCTGGGCTTCAGGATTGTGCGGGATGCGTTTGGTTGGGAAGCTCCTTGTTCGGGGCATTTTCTGCTGGGGTGGATGCAGGCCCGGATGTAACGTCAAACAGCTGGGCCTCGTACTAGAGCTGTATGTGGCACGAGGTTGTAGGGACCTTGCAGTTGTGGCAAGTATGTAGCTCAGACCGTGTGTTTGTAGGTAGACGAACAGTTGAGCGCAGGATCAAGAGTTGAAGTGCTGGAATGTTTGCCGATAAGGATCTCTGTCCCAACCTGAAACCACAGCTTACCCAATCCTTAGTAAGTCAGGTCCTATTCATTTCAGAAGTAAGCCGTAGTATCGAGAATGCTGCCAAGCCCCAGAATGTGACGTGACGTGACGTGACACAGAACGCTGTTTGGTTTGTTTGTGTGTTCGTGTTTAGATGTGTGCAACTGTCTGCTCCTGAAAGCAGATCCCTCCTCGCTCAGTCAGCCTCCATATATATCTGCACCTCTCCGGATCCCCAGCACCCGGCCCCTCGTGGCTTAGGCAACAAATACCTCCTTCAGCCCAGAGCTAACCGAGTATGTCACCTCAACCTGGTGCTGCCAAATTCAAGGCCTCCTCCCGCATATGCCCATCCCGCAACAACTAGGCTATCTTGCAGCTGCAAACCGCACATCCTACTGGAGGATGGTTCCCTCACCTATAACGCTCCAAGGCGCACAGTAGCCATTAAACACATAGCTAGGCTAGTCTCGTACCGAGTTAGGCAGCCTCCCGCATCACTCCTCCAAAGCCACATTATTGGATAACGCAAATTCAACGCAACAAAAATTCCATAACCTACCACATCCAATTTCAAGCTCTTTGATATCCACTTGCTCATATACCCCGCCCGCTAGATGCCACTGGCAGGAGTCCCAGCACTCTGGAATTCCGGTTGGTATGCTCCTCAACCTCACCCGCTGCAGTCAGCTTAGCCGCTTGATAGCGTCCTCTGGCAAAGGATGAAATAGTCGTGTGTTATGACATCGATCATAGGGTATTGTACTCAGGTTACCTTACAAAAGGAAAATCCTGGGTTTTTATAACCCCAATTTATATAGGTCTTAGCTAGCCTAAACTAACCGTTAGTTAGGGTAGGGTTGTCCTATATGACTCAGAGGCTGATTCAGTCTCAGCCTCTTTTTCTTTTTTATTATTAAATACTTTAATATTCATATAGTCTCAGCCACCCATGACGCATGCACCACCAGCCCAGAATAAAGTCACAGCCCAGAGAAATATGCTGGCGCATTACCAATACATCTTTGAGCTAAATTAATAAGACTACCTACCAGATAAATAATAATCATTCCTCCCATGCAGGCAACATTCCACCATGAAACAAATCAACAAAGCAGAATTCGGAACCTACCTACCGGTAGTCTAGTCAGGTATCCTGCTTGTACATGCGTAAAAACCAAATTAATGCATAAATCAACCTTGACGAAAACCACTGGGACCAAAAAAATGAAAATAGCAGAGGATAAAAAATGAAAACCCAACCTCCATGAGGTCTTCCTATTAACACTTCTCTTCTGGGACTCCTCCTACAAAGTTCCAAACAACCCTCTTTTTCATCCGCCTCTTAACATATAATCACTATTTCTTTCTTAATCATATCGTCTGTTACCTATGGGACTAAGAGATGGGCAGATAGGCTGGTGGTGATGGTGGATTGGGAATATTCGAGCTTAAGGCTACCCATTTCCCCCGCCTGTAGTTAGGAGTAAGAGTACAATGAATTTATCATGTTTCTTATTCGCCCCAAAGCGTTCAGAGAAGGATTTCTTCACTTTGCCCTCGCCATCTGCACCATTAGCATTCTCACTCTCGGAGCTACCCTAGGCCTAGGAGCGGGGCCTCATCCGTAATAGGGGCAGTTCCGTTCCAGATCACCCCAGCTCCCTTCTCCTATATGACCATGCATAGAGTCTTAAGCTTCGGTGGGACAGGCAGCGGTGATGAATATACTAGAGGCTAGTAAAGATCTTCCGTGTATTGCTCTTGCATGAGGATGTATTTAAGCTGTTCCGCTTTTGGCATCTGTGAGGTGCTTGGTTGATACCTCTGTGTTTCTTTAACCCACTCCGGGCTGTGTAATGGTGTATAGGAGGCCCCGGTGTCTTCGGTAGGCCCGCCGTTGAGGTATCCGTGGGGGGCGCCTTTGCCAAAGCCGACAGGCGTGATAACGGTGGGGCTATATTGACTCCTTTCGACACCCGGAATTCTCAGAGAACCTAAGTATTATGTACATGTATGTACATATACGATACCCGGTTTTCCTTCACCCCGCTCCACTCAAAGTAAAGATCCTCACTTCCTAAATATCACACACCAAGCCTTCTTCATCCTCATCCCACTAGCCCCACTCGACGCTCTGACCAAAGAGCTCTTTGCTTTTTCCCGTCAAATCCCTGATTGGCTACACAGCCTTTCCTGCACGGAGGCGATGAGGTGTCAGCTGCTGCACTGCCCTTTCCTTTTGTAACTGCAGACTTGGGCCAGACATTGTGGTTATTGCACACGGGGGAAATGTACTGGTCGGAAACTGGGGATTTGGAGGGGGGAATGCTGTCGAGTAGGAAGGGCTGAAGAGCTTGAGCAAGTACTATTAGCTAGCTGTCGTCTGCCTTGTTTCCCTAAAAGAATTGCCTGATCGCAGATCTTCAGAGAGCTGCAAATCGAGAGGACTTGGCTCCTCCGCGGCGATGCATGCTCATCGCTATTCTCAACCAAACAGAAGTAAATTGCAAATAAGTATCCGTAAGTTAGTAGAGGAACGTTCGGCTTTCTCGAAGATTCGACACCCTCTCTATATATAAATAGTACTCAGTGATATCTCTGAGTTTCGGGATCAGCATAAGGACGATCGTTATGGATGTGGATACCTAGAACTACATTTCCGTTATTCGCTTTTCTCTGCCTCGTGAGTCAACTGCAATTTATAGAGGTCCTTTCCCAATAGGGACACCCCTAGTTTATATACGGCAATCCCCGCTTTCTCGTTTTTCTCCTTATTGGGGAAACAGAGACAAACATGATTCGATTTGGGGTAAACGAGGCTATCAACACATGCCCATACAAAAAAAGAATCCAACCAACCAACTTGAACTCTGCAAAAAAAAACATCCAATAGCCTCGCCCGCGCAACTCATCTTCCCCACGCGCAATCAAAAAGTCAAAATGCAGACTCATCCCATACCCCGGTCTCCCACATATCCCAAATCTCCATAACCCACATATCCAAACCCCACCTTTTCACATGCAACTTGTAAAATCGATAAATTGGTAAATATTGTATAGCTCCCCCCTGTAGTTGCATCACGCACAAAAGCGCGAATACAAGGAGCCTACCGTACCCGGGGTCCTGGATCCGCTGCACCCCCCCCCGCAAACGTATGATTCTTGAGGGACTTTTGCACGTATGCGATCGATCTTCAATAGAGTGCTTCACTTGGGTGTAATGCGCGTGTACATATACATATGTACTCATAACATCAATTACGGGAACAAATGCAAGCTGTCTAGCAAATGTCAACAGCTGCGCCCTGCACCCTGCATCCAGACGTCAAACAACGGCGTAGATCCATATCATATGTTTCATCGAAATCGTTATATCAGATTGCCTAACAAAGGTAATCAATTTCTCCTTCCCGACTCTGTACAGCCCTAAGCATACTAATATTGTTTGTTTTTTAGTTTTCTTTTGGTTTTTTTAAACATTCATTACTCAGGTACTATTATTTCAATTATGAAGATTGTCATATTATAGCGTTTTCACCATTTTTATCAAATCCCAATTGTATCAATATAAATCCCTGAAAGCATCACAAATCACAGCCCCAACCTAGATATCAAAAGAAAAATCCCAGCAACCACAATCCAGACAAAAGCGATAGATCTCAAGAAGTATCCAACCCTCGAAAGCTGCAATATCCTTGGAAACCAAACTGCTTTCATGCAAATCTCGTTCCCTAATTTTGCTTCTCTACGGCATCCACCCAACCCCTCCTACTGCTACCTCCATCTCTCCCACAGTAAACTCTTCCATAGCTATTCCCTCCCGCAGCCTGCCTCTCACCCCCCTCCCTCCTGAACTTTCCTCCACTCCCACACCTTGTCTCCCCTTGCTGGTTCCGGGATCCAGTACCCGTACCAGTCTCGTAGGAGTTCTGAGTCCTCATATCCCTCGGTGCTCCCACGACCCTATCCCCATACGCACCCGGGAACGTAGTCACCGCCGTATCCACATCCGAAAAGATTCCACTTACCACATCCGAATACCTCCCATCACTGAGCAATTCCAACAGTATCTCATCAGTATAACTCTCCTCGCTATCAGTATCACTCGCATATTCCGGCCCCTCCTCTTTGAGTTCTTCATCCTCCCAATCATCCTCATTATGCTCCTCATCACCTAGATCTTGTTCCCCACCGATGCAGGGACGTTCATCTTCTGAGAACTTTTCCACCTGAAAGTCAAAAACGCTGCTTTCTGCATCATCACCATGACCACGCTCTGTGCCACAAGGAGTCTGTGTAGCCCTCAACTCACTTTGTGGGTAGTCATCCTCAAGTTCCCTTGAGCCCGCCGTGAACCTCTCAGTTGAAGAGCTTGAAATGTTGAGACTTGTATTTACGTAGCCACCCAGTTTTGCATCCCATGTCAAACCTTCACTGCGTCTAGTGTCATAATCGTCGCGTACAGTCTCAACCATTGGTTTTGGACGTGATTGAGTTTGTACTGAGGATTTACTTCCCTCAAACACAAGAGAATACTGTCTCCGAGAGCGCTCAAGGGCAACGGGGGATGGCTCAACTTCGAGTTTGACAGTTGGGAGTAAGCTCTCAGCTTTCATCTTCCCACCCCTCACATCGGTTGCAGGTTGGGGTTTGCTTGGGGCTTTCCCTGAAGTCTGTTTTAGGTATCTCATAAGGGGTTCGGGGTGCTCTGAAGAAGCTGGAGAGCTGTATCCCGTTCTTCCGCCCCTCAATAGGCTGGTAACTGACTCTTGGCTTCTAAGTTTGGGGCCTCCGCTCTTGCAACTAGGCTCAGTAGCACAATATCCACCGTGCGTACTCGTGCCGTGCTCTAAACGGGCATGCGAACCCTCAGTATTGGCTATTGAGTGCACTTCTGTAGTACCTTCAGATGGTTGAGGCGAAGGTACTCGTTTGGACGTTTTCTTAGAGCTGGTATGGTGGCGGTCATGAGACTTCCTTGAGACGGCCGAGGGGGTAGTGGCCATACTCGACTGAAGATTCGTAATGAAAGATGGGTCTACCCCATACGCCTGTGAATACCACTGGGCATACGCAAGGACTGCGGCTTGGGCCTCCGCTGCAGATGGCGGGGCGGGTTTAGATGAGGTATTAGAAGCTTTCGAGGAGGTGGCTTGGGGCTCCATAGCTTTCTCTGCCTTTGGTTGCTCCCGCAAAATGCCTGTGGGGGGCTTTTCACTGCACGGCCGTTGTTTGGGAGTTTCATCATCTTGAAAGCTTTCTCGACGATGCCTTCTCGGGGTCATCTGCTGCAACTTAACCTCTTCTGCTTTCATAGTTCGGGCCTGCTCCCTGTCCAGTTCTGATCGCTTGGATTGCTTCTTATTCTTGTTGCTATTCGGCTGAGAGTAGCTACCTTTCTTCGGGGTTGATATGTTGGGATAGGTGGATGGAAGATATTTCAATGGAAGACCCGTGTCCTCTTCGCTAACATTAGCTTCGGAGGAAGATTCATTTGCTCTATAGCTTTCGTATTTAGCGTTCTTATTATTGCCTCGGCGATCCCGCTTGAAGTCCTGAATAGTCATGTCTGAAAATGCCGCAGAGACCATGGAATCAGTCTCAGCTCGAATCTCATCCGGATCCAGATCTGTATTTGCATCACGCCAGGCCCGAGCATCCGCAGGAGTCGAGCTTCTACTCTGTTCATCATATGGATCCCTGTACCTCCGTTGCCGGAAGTCAGCCTCCTGATAGTCGAGGCCATGCCTGTAATGCTCTCCGTAGTCCCTAGAGTGGTCTCCATAATCCCTTGGTCGCTGTCCGTAATCACTGGAATGCTCTTCGTAGTCATTCCCCCACTCTCGTCCTTGCCTTCTTGGGACTGCAGCTGGTGTTCTTTGACTATACTCTGTATTATAATACTGTCTACGTTCGGCATCATCCTGATAAGCACTACGCTGTGGCATCTTTCTAGACGCAAACTCAGCAGCCATGGCCTCCTTGATTGCTTGACTCAATTTGACTGCTAAGTCTCCCTCATTCGTACCAAGACCCCCTTGCGTATTGCGCTGAACTGTATCTGGCCTTGGACTAACCTGAGGCTGAAATGCAGCATGGGCCTGTTCTTGGGCTACTTTGGACTTGTGCCATTGTTGGCATTGAAAGCACCAGAATGGCTCCTCCTGTATTGGGGTAGGTGCTCCTGCTGGTTCAACAAGTGAACCTTCTGGCTGTAG
>Ga0307511_10001076_pt1 | contig 29025 bp, 39 predicted proteins | sample 13_EM_MG_FD_200266 | JGI IMG/M metagenome (GOLD analysis project Ga0307511, IMG submission 200266) | Populus trichocarpa ectomycorrhiza microbial communities from riparian zone in the Pacific Northwest, United States - 13_EM | ecosystem: Host-associated > Plants > Roots > Unclassified | place...
GTATACCCTTATTAATTCTTTTTTATATTTTGTAAATCAGTACTCGTAAACCTTTATCAATTCAAGTACGTTATACACCAAATCGAGGATTTATTTAAATTGCCCGTGAGCGGCACAGTGGGTATGCTGCCCGCGAGCGGCCCAGAACATATATTCGTAGCCTATATAAGCTATATATGAACCTGCTTGCTTGTATGATAATATAAGACGTGTAAGGAAATCCTATGGCTAAAATACTCTATCTTCTAAAATACCGCTTACTCGAGAAACAACAGAAATAATCACAACTACCTTATCAGTGCATAATTGAAGCCACGCTCATTCCGCCTCAATCCCATCAAACCCTTGTGCGTCCACCCCGTTACCTAATTGCAACAACACAATCACTCCCGCTAGTCATCTGTCGATATAGTAGCAAGAATACACCAGCAACGTGCGATGTCCTCCAGCCACCAGACGCCGTTGGCATGGCCCACCAAACAATCAGAGGGGAGGTTCCTACATTACAACCCAGTATGCGTCCCGGCTAAATCCCAGACAAATAAACAGACATAAACAGAAACAATCAGTTGCATAGAAGAGAATTCACCAGTTCCTCATTCTTTGGATGCGGCGTGAGCGATACAAGAGGTCTATCGTGTTTAGGGACTCATTGGGGAGAAGGTGTAGGCCGGCGATGTCAATGGTGCCATGATATCGGTAGTAATGATGGGTGCATTACAGGTTGTACTTCACGGAAGAGGGTTGCAAATTTGTCCACACATTCCCTATGGGTAGTTGTCCGACCCAGGCACAGCATATTGCTTCCTTACTTATAGGCTTTTCCTTTATCGTGAAGTGTTTAGTGATTTGGGTATTGCGTTATACTTGTTTCGGGTTTCTGTTTTGGTGGTCTTGGCTAACTCGGATTCTTTTTAGCACAACAGATACAATTTTGCTTTTTTGCAGGAAAATATCTGAAACTTCGAACACTATTGTGACTGATTGCTACCCATGTCCGACTTGGTTAAGCTGTGCCGGAAAGCGACCTAGGATTGGCGTTACCGGTTACCACCACAATATGAATGCGGATTTGATATATAGATAATTGTTCGCGGACATCTGCCGTCCGCCATACCTAGAGTCTTAATATTTTTACATGTTAATTTTTTTATAAAAACTTAATCCCAACATGAGTAGACTTCATAATTGTACTAACTGATAATAATATTGATAACCCCCTATTCGCATTATGTATGGCGAATTACAGTAAGCAATTTAAGATTCTTGTCTGCCATCCCGGTACTGCCCGCCGGCGGCTGATGTCCGAGAACGGCCTAGAATATACATAATTCACCATCAGGAAGGAGCGATGACCGAACAGGGCATATCCCTGGTCACATATACGTAAAGCTGGCATAGAAATGATAATTGGCGACCGTGTGGGGATTGGCTACGCCTCAACTGGCTAGTCATCGGGCACTAGTAGCTTGGCAAGTATTCCAGTTCTAGAGGTCAAAAAGTGTAGGGTTGAATAGTCTGGTTGGCAAAGGGTTGAATTCAATGATGATGCACCACATGATCTTACTATAGGAGAGACATTCTCGAATTCCAGATCATCATGTGCATGCATCAATTGCTCAGATATTCGATCATTTGTAATTAATCTCACTTGGCCTTCTTTCCCTCGCTACATTTTACAACTGTATAATAATTTTATATGTAGTAATGAGCTGCCTCGTGGAAAATGCTGATTGCCGGATGCAGGGTGTAAGGTTACGAACTTTCAGCGCTGTCCTCCAACAAGAATTTTGTAGCTCCTTGCTAGACGTAGTGAAGGTGAGCAGTTACCCTCAACTCGCTGGCACAGCTGGTAAATGGAGTTGAAGCAGCCATGAAGTTTGTGGAGGTGGGCGAGGTGTACCACAATTACTACGACAAATACGCCTGCGCCTTCAGTTATCTCTCGCATAGCTACTGCGCATACCATAGGCGTCCCTTTTATCCCCTAGACATGCATGTCTCAAGTTGAGAGAGATTACGGCACGCCCAATACCTCATTGTAGTGCCGCTGTGTCCTGTTCTACAAATTAAGGAGCGTTCCCAAAAAAGTCCATACAGATCACGCAGGAACCATTTCAAATACACAAACAATTGCACTGCCACAACATAGATTTTGAGACACGGCTAGCCCAACATCCTAGAGGATTTAGCATCCCCGAATTGACATTGGTATCCTCTGGATGCCCTGTTGATAGTTTACTCTTTGGCTTTCACAGTGAGCATTGAATTATCGTCAAGGACTGGAAACGAAATACAGCAATGCGACGGGGTAGTGCAACACGACAGGGATATGCAACACCCCTGTCGCGCTAGTGCTTAGGTCAATTGCAGGGCTATTTGCGGGGCAACAACACAACCAACACAACCAACGCTCAACACGGAGGTTCCAACAACTCGACCAAAGCTACAGATATGGAGAAAATCAATTTGGTGAAGCGCTAGAAGAAGGAATCGGAAGACAGGAAGCGGGAGACCAATATTACGAATGCTATAAAGGCCTTCCAAACAGGGAGGTTCCAGTTGATCAGAAGCACAGCAGAGGCTTATGGAATTCATTATAGCACCTGAAGCCGTTGATTGAAAGGTGTAACGGCGGCGAGGGATTTGGGTGGCTAGTCTCGTGCCACCCAAATATTGGCACGGTACTGGGCAGGGGAAGCGGGAAGGCCCAAAGAGTACGACGTCGAGGCCAGGCAGGGGACTCCCACCCTTGCGTAGATGGGGCTACGCAATAGAGGAAGGGACGAGGGAGATACGAAGGGCCTAGAACGTGTGGGCGGGCTATCCGGCACCATCCAGGACGTTGGGGAGACAGAGCGTTGTTGATTAGGTACAGGGGGTGAACAAGACGTTGGATAAATAGAGGAAAAGAAGAAGGACAAGAGGGACAACAGCGATCTATCTATAAGGTAACTAGAGTTCGATGACTAATGACTTGAGGGTAATCGGACTGAGGTAAGAGCGTCCGTGACAACAGAGGAAAACATGACGGACGCCGTTGTTACAAAAGGTATCATCACTTAAAATTTGAAATAGCAGGCGCTAAGATCCTCTAGGTGCCACATCCTGGCAAGTGGCTCATATCGATTAGATGTTGCTATCTCCACAGGAGGAAAAAGCTATTGTACCAAAAATCAACACATCAATGGAAGCAGACCGGATGAAGACAAATGACCCTCAAGTTATTCAAGCCCACTTTAGTCGCGTTAAAAAAGTATACCCCCTGAAAATCTTGCAGACTTGTATTGATTAACTCGGATTCAATGTTAGATTACAGATAAAAATACGTATAATATGAACGAAAAGCGATTTCGACAGGGGATTGGAGATTGAGCTAAGGTCCTTTGCAAGCGTTTAATCCAAGGCGGGAGTGGCAAGGTAGCAAGTGATACCAACCGAGAATTAATTACCGTAGTGGAGACTATCTCAGGCAATGGTATTGTTCTTCCACCCTTTGTGATTTATAAAGGGGCTGCACACTACATGGGATGGTATCAGCACCTGGACCCTATCCAGTGCAATTGGAAGTTCACCTATAGCGCTACTGGGTGGAATAATCGAAAGCTTATGTATGGAGTGGCTCAAGCATTTTGATGCCATAACAAAAACTCGTCTTCATGTTCCAGCACAATATAGACTTCTGATATTAGATGGATGTGAAATTCATATCCATATTGCTCTTGTGGAATATTGCATCAACGCTCGCATTGTTCCATATTGCCTTCCTGCACACTCAACGCATCTGCTTCAGCCATTGGAGGTCGGACTTTATAGTCCCTTACAAAAGTACTATGGTCAACAGGTTGATAAGCTGATCAGATATGGACGAATTGCAGTTACTAAAGGCAACTTCCTTCGAATGCTTGTTCAAGCATGGCTCAAAACCTTCGCCAAAGAGAATATACTGTCGGCATGGCGGGGCTCAGGCCTAATTCCACCCAATGCAAGGGTAGTTCTCACACAACTGCCCTCATATCGAGTCTCTGAAGGACCAGCTCCTACCCCCCCTCCCATGCCACCAACCCCATTTAATTCCGCTGCCCTCCTTCATCGAGCAAGGCAGGCAAAGCTCCTTCTCAAGAAATCCCGCAATTCACATGATACGGAGCTTGCTGAGTTCATAGATTCCTTGGAAAGGTTCGCTATCAATAAGGATAAAGATTTGCAGTTGGAGCGAGATATCAATCAAAAGTGGCAAGAGCCGAGGCTCTAAAAGCTCCTACTGATCGGAGAGAACTCAGATATCGCTTTGGAGGCCAGGTATTAGATGGGGCAGTCTTGAAGGAGTTGTATGAAGAGCGGGAAAGGGCAGAAGCGAAAAAGCAGGAAAAGCGGAAAGGTCAGGTGAGGGGTAAGAGGCGACAGAAGGGCAAGAAGGTGGTGCAATTTAATGATATTGATGAAGAAGACCTGGATGTTGAAGAAATTGATGCAGAAGAATGGCTACAATTGGATTCGTGGTCCTCAGACCCCAGAACCCTCTACCCCCGGTTCAAAGGCCACTAAAAGCTCACTGAGGTATCCTGTATCCTCTCCTACATCTCCTACCATCCGTGTAACTAGATCTAGGCGCTCTCGTAGGTAGTCTGGAAGTGTTGCATTACCCGGTATAAGTCCAAGATCAGGAGCATATGCAAGGAAACAGAGCAAAACAATTTTCTCATAAGGACTTTGGGGTTTGGTTCAAAAGGAGGACGATTAGACCACAAATTCAGATAACGTATTTGACGGGGATCCGGCGCACTACCGGGATTCATGTATTTACTTGTTAAAATATCGAATTATAATGCAAATAGTCTCAAATTAAAACAACAGTTTTAGTGTATACATAGGAGCCATCTGCATGTGCCGCCCTAGGGTGAGCATTGCTATATGAGGTGGTGAAAAATGGAAGCTAGGAATTGGAGTATGTTTGGACTAGCAATTGATGTGACGGAATTGTAGCCTCAAAGGACTTGTAGGCCTCAATATACGTTATACGTGATGTATAGTACATGTGTCCTCAGTATCAGGACAAACCTTCAGCCATGTGAAGAGATGTAGTGAACTACATAGCGGATTAAGTTAAAAACTACCTATTCTGAGGGATATCGGGATCAAGGAGCCTTTCTGTGGGGTATACATATAGTCACATGGTCTGGTAAAACTTACTACATGGAAGGAAACTAGTTAGAGACATGGAGGGGCCATGGGGGCACTTGTACAAGGTTACGTAATTGAGGGTAACCAATCCATTTCTCCCGATATCCAGTGGGTCAGCTTCCTTAATCCGAGGCATAGGGCTACCATGTTGGTAGAACAACACCCAGAGTGTGTAATAAATCCTCCTACAAAGCCTTGGTACCATTGACAAGCTACAACATGCGTTGAGTTAAAATACCCCCCAAAATGTGTAAAAATCGGCACATATTTTGAACTAGCTCAGGCTAGAAGGTATGCAAGATGCCCAGGCACTTGAGTAAGGTACTTTCCAACCGATAAATGCGTTTTCAATAAGAGCATGGCCTTTTTCTTCATATTACACAAGTTTACTCTGTGTGATATCAGCACAAGCGCACTTATTATCCTCAGCTGCACCGTGTCGCACAGGGCCTACCAAACCTTCATAATATATAAGACTTACTTAACGAGTAAATATATGTGTTTGAACCTAAGCTCGCATATAAACCTGATATAAAGATCGCTTGATCCCTATATCCCTCTCAATATGTAGTTTTTAACATAATCCGCTATGTAGTTCACTACATCTCTTCACATAGTGGGCGGTTCGTCCTGATACTGAGTCCACATGTTTTATACATCACGTACAACGTATATTGAGCCCCACAAGTCCTTTGAGGCCACATTTCCGTCACACCAATTGCTAGTCCATTCATACTCCAATTCCTACCTTCCATTTTTCACCACCTCATATAGCAACGCTCACCCTAGGGTAGCACTTGTAGATGGTTTCTATGTATACACTAAAACTCTGGTTTAATTTGAGCCTATTTGCATTATAATTCGATTTTGTAACAATTAAATACATGCATCCCGGAAGTGCGCCGGATCCCGGTCAAATACGTTATCCGCTAGTAGTCGGATATCCAGATGTAGGCACGCAACTAAGTCAATCCCTTCCCGTTTGCTCTAGCTACGTACAGGTTGCCACTGATAGCCCTTCTGGTAAGGGGACCTTATTTTTGTTACAGTGTCTTGTACATGAGGATTGCACCACAGAAACGCGTGTACCTAGTTCAATATTGCATGATAATTACTCAATACAGCGTGCGACGGGGTAGTGCGACACGTACAAACACAGATCCCCGCTTTGTCCCTGCCCCCTGCATCATACCAATCATCATCGCCATGAGTCCCTTATAGTCCCTAAGCATCTCCACCAGGAGACCCCATCAGACAGAGCAGAATTATCCAATGTATTATGTCCCAGATTTGCAAATGGAGGTGAGTTGAGCTAAGTCTGGAGTTGGTAACCCTAGTTGGTGGCTAGTTGGTGCGTAGTTGCTGAGCGAGCCTCATACTAGCCTCCCTCCTCCGCCTTCTGTTCATCTGGCATGCATGCATTGGTTTTCGTTAGCCCCTAGTAATTTTCACCCAATCGAAACTGATAACCAGCCGCACTTCCCCATACGCGTATCTGAACGAGCCACTGCTCGGCATCACAGGCCAAGTCCGTTGGACGGTCAACCTACTCTAAATTTAAAACCCTGGTTGGAGATATAGATATCGGGTTCGTCGGTAGTAGTAATTAGAAGCCGTTATACTTGCTGCTACTTTACTATTCTTCCACATTCTAGAAACTGTGGTTTTCCGCTAGCTGCCTGGGCTTGTGTCCCCAGGGCATGGCTGCCATTCATTCCCTAGGGTCACAATAAATTTAAATGCTGGTGGGGGGTTGGAAGGACTCCTTAGTTTATAAGAGGACGGGGATGCTGGTAGCCTATCGTGCTGACTAGGAGGAGGTAACTCTAAATTATCCTCAGCAGACTCGTTCTCAATGTCATAGTAGTCGCTAGAGTCACTGGAGATATCGATTGGACCGGTTGCAGCTTTTTTTCTAGCATGGCGGGGTTTGGATGTCTTAGCCTCTCCAGCTGTCTTAGACTTGCAGGATGTCTTAGTTTTCCCAGGGCGAGATGTCTGTGCACGCTGCGCATTGGTGGCTTGTTTAGCAGCCTTTTTGCGATCTGCCTCCTCCCGTACCTCAACTAGTCTTGCAATCTCTTCTCCATCAAGTATACGTCCCAACTTTAACTCTATCTTAACTAAATGACGTCCATCTTGCTTGGTATTTTTGAGGTTGGCCTCTCGCCACTGAGTAAATGACTGTTCAACCAACTGCTGATCTCGCTCTCTAGCGATTCCAATCATGCTAGCTGATCCACCAGATCCACCAGAATACTCTTACGAGTTTCTGGATCATTCTCTTGTTGCAGCTCAAGCTTTTTTTGGCGTACAAGGCGGGCTACTTGAATGGAATTCTTTGGGGTTGGAGGTGGTTGTCCTGGGAGGGGGATATCAGTACGGACCATCTCTTTAGCTAATTCAAGTTTGTTGAGAACGACTCTGGAATTAAGAGGAAATAGCCCACAGGTTTATTTGGCTTTCGTAATAGTTGTAGGAAAGTAGGTTGCATGTCGTGCTTGTAGGTATAGAGGAAGAAAATTGCCTTTGTGGATGCCATGTATACCATGCCGTACATTATCATCAACTGCTTGCTATAGTGATGTTGTAGAGGTGAAAAAAGACCAACCTCGAGGGGCTGGACAATATGTGTAGAGTGAGGAGGAAGACAATATAACGCAATTTGATTAGTCTCACAGTAATCCATAAATTCAATGGTTACATGTGAATAATTATCATCCAAAATTAGCATTCTCCAATCTTCACCAGCAATATCCCTTGTATGCATATCAAAACTATTTTCCACCTAGTCTAAACTTAATGTTCGATCTGCCCACCCCTTTGGAGAATAACTGAAACGAAACTTCTTAGACTCCTCATCTTTACCGGCAAACTTATGCCATCCCATATAGTGGTTTGCTCCTTTATAAATAATTAAGGAAGGTAAAACCCGTCCATCTGCAGTACCGACTCAATGACAGTAAGAAGCTCTCGATTTCTATCATCCATCATCTTAAATATCCGTCCTTTATATGTCCAAATAACCTTAGACTTCTCCGATAATTCCATTAGAAATCCCTTCTCATCCATATTGTACATATTCTTATGCTGAATATTTTTGGCTGTAATAACTCGTTGGATCTTAGCAAAGTGATCACGAACAACACGTGGGTCTTCTGCATCAACTCTACCACGTTCAAGTGCACTAGTTAATTTTGTTGCTAGCATTAGATGTTGGTCTAAGAACCGGGATACCCAATTCTCTCCCACAGTCATTCGAATAATTAATTCCGCTGCTTGCCTCACATGCTCTACACGAGGCGGAAATCCACAATTTTCTAGTATTGTGATCTATCGCACAACTGCCTTCTCATCTGTTGGCGTCAACAGTTGTTGTTCAGTGTGTGCCAGAAAATGTGGTTGTCCGCCCTTCAATCTATGCCGTAGTGTAGAGTAGGGGATCATGAATGCAGTCTTTGCATCACGGAGTGACATAGTACCAGCTCGGATTGAGTCTTCACGCTTAGCTCGTATCTTCTCTGAGCTTGACTCATCCCATCTCTTCTTGTAGACTTCCGGCCTGCATCCGTAAGTACACAACCCATACGACCTATGTAGAGTACTTACTCGATAGTATATTAATTCTGTATTGTACCCAGTGCAATGATAAATGATAAACTACCGTTGGAGAGCTGTCTATTGACCTATATCACTCTACACGTTGTTCCGCAAATTTATTTCAGCCGCAAAAAAAGCAATTATGCGGCTGAGCCAAAACCCGGTGTTGAGCGAAAACCCGGTGCCGGACTCTATCAGTCTAGAACCCGACATCCACACATCCTTCTCCTCATCCTCTAGGTTATCATTCACGCATCCTTCTCCCCGATCTAAACATTATCACTGGCCCACGTGGGCTATCGTCAGGTCACCCTTGCACTTCGCTCTACATAGCAGCTCTGGGGTTTTGTAATTCTGTAGATAGAGACCTGTACCGGTACATCCCACAGTATTGCTTCTAAATCTTTATCTATTGGTATTGGTTGCAGTAACGCCTCATCAACGACACATTTGTTCACCGCGGTGCTGTGACAAACCTATACCTGTCTAACAAATATCAACGGCTATGCAATTTGCGAAACCCATTTACTAGCCTAACGTCAGGCTAATACCCGGTGTCAGTCGAACTTCTATATATGCATCAATTCCGTGAGGGCACTTTTGATGCATTTGGGCAGGTTTATTCAGTAAGACCGGAATTGAGAAAACAACTGATATTCCACTGGATATATGATATCCCGAGCCTATACCCACCATGCGACTATTCAATCCACCCTCCTATTGCCTAAGCCACTTAAGGAGCGACTGCTGCTTGCATTTCATATTGAGCTGCCACATCCGGTTCGCCAAGGTAGTTATGGAGTGCATGACGGATGCTGTATCTTGCGGAGTGGCAGTACTGGGTGCAGTCTGCATAATATCGAGTCGCACGGCCTCCAAAGCGTGGTTCACGTCTGTCTCAGTGATTATAGCTCGCGGCTCGGAATCACCATGAGGTTAGTTGTTCATTCAATTTACCATGATGTTGTGTGGCGTGTATAGACAGCTGCAGTATCTTAAATATTGAGCTTGGCTTGACGGTCTGGAAAATACTGATGCGGAGGAGCGCTTGTCGGTCCTGCTGACCAAGCAATGGAATTGTTAGCATAGCTGGGTTTCTGGGTTTTTTGCCAACCAGTGGAGGTAGCAATAGTGCGGGATTCTGGGGTTGGATGAGCTTCCAGCCAAGTAAGGTCTTGACAATACAACTGTCGATTGAAGGCCTTTTACGTTGCAGTAATTCCTTTGCTGCATGATTGCAAGTGGGAGGTAGTATTCGGAGGGAGGGGGATTATCAGGATATTGACTGGAACTTCATCAGCGGGGACCTACAGGCACATTTGAGTAATGCGTATATATAAAACATAAAACAAACAATCAGCGGGTACCTTATGTCAAGAAAAATGATGTAGAATTCATGCAACCTTACGACCCTGATGTAGGCGCTTAATGAACTATTTCAGCCACACAAGGAATAATATCATCGTAACCCAAGCCTTTTCATTGGTGCGACCGTAGTGAATGCCGTTGAAAATCGTCCCTGCCTGCAGCCATAAACATTGTGCGGGACAGCCTACTTAAGACTACCTACAACACTGTCGGTGCCTAATACGCACTCTCTGGCTGTCCTTCAGACTCTGGTTGTCACGTTCGCACTTGACTTGCCAGGACAGGGGTACACAAACTGGAATATCCACCACTGCAGCCTGAGCTTGCTCCGCATATCCGTAGGGCCGACACACACTACAGTCATTTTGGGAATTCATCTAGGATGATGCATGTAATTCAGAGGTATGCAGTTCTTTCGTGAGATATTAGACGCTGGCCCTAATACAAAAGCTCGTCAGCCGGTCGTGGTGCATTTTCACTGGATATGCGCTTAGAGGGGATGCATTCAGAGAGGTTAGACTGTACCCCAATTCTCCGTCTTCAGAAGCACCGGCAGCCTTTCTACCTCCCCCTCCCCCTTAATTACCTACCAGCCTCGACATATTCACATCTTCAGTGCGACCGGATCATTGGCGTTGTTTGTGCTGTGTATGTGAATCCCCTGGTAACGCCCTTCAGGGAAACATACCCAACATTCTGATACTCTTAGACTCTGGTGTTCTATCGCTTTCAATAGTGACTGCATAGTACCGCGTGTAGGCTAGCGAGGCCGTGTATGACAATCTGCACGGGCTAAGATCTCGCACGCGACGATCTAGTACACGTATCGCATGAGGAACTGTGCGTTACCGGAGTAATTGACGTAGGAGCGAACAGAGGGCATTGGTAGAACCAGGCCTAGGTCAAGGGGCCAGGAGATTAGTCTGATGATAACAAGTTGTCATTGGCTGCCAGGTCGAGTGATGATACTAAGGCAGTTCGGTCGGAACTCGACTATCGGGTGGTGACCTACTCTGTCAGGATTGTAGTGCGAGAAGAAGTGTCCGAATCGAGAACCAGTTCCGATGACTTCTCTGTAGGTGGAATTAATAAATGTATCAAAACAACCAAGCTACCTTCTGTAGCATGAGTGAGCACACAGATCACTATGCAATTCGCACCCCCAGACCATAATGGTTCAGATTCTAACTAGTGTCGCCTCTGTCTCATGCATTCCGTTCCACCTCTCCAAGACGTCCGAGCAGAACAGGGGGACGACTCTTGAAATAAGCTCTCCACAACGCCCAGGAGGCAATGACGCAAACTTATATACGCGCTAAACCTCCGTCTGCCATGTTTGTGTCCCGGATTTCTCCGCCTTGACCCATGTCTTCCTCCGTTCCTTAGATCTTACCCAAGTTCATTGAGCAGTTTGTAATCAATCACTACAGTAGGGATGTTAAAGTGGATGTGAGCCCTGGTGAGATGTGTAGTGACGTAGTAGGAGGTGTTCTGAAGTTGGTTTTGCGCTGAGTATAGATAGCGGCGGGCGGCATGGGACCCCCCGAGTTGACCTCCGTTGGACATACCCACATCCAGCCCATTGTTCACCCCCACAACCCGCCAACTGCTTCTGTACCCTCATAGCTCTCCCCCACGGCCTCTCATTCAGTCCACGCAGTCCATTGTTTCCCACCACCCCAACCTCGCGTCCCTGCCCTGGACTCCTGCGATGCAATTCCACCCATTCCTCTGGTGCGATCGCCACCGTCCACTTGTCTCTGCGCAGGGTACCGCAACGTATGTTGACGTTGGACATCTTCCGGCGTGTCAGGAATGGTCTCTATATTTCCAAACCGTTATCCGGTTAATGACTCATCATGTCCTTGGATGGATATATGTTGTAGTATTCCCGCCTCGGAGCCTATTCGGTATAGGTTTGAGCGGGAGGTCTACTGACGGGATGTTGCATGTGTATTGACTTTTCAGGTTGGACCGTTGGTTGTGTACTAGAGGACTCACACCTCCCACTATAATTCCCCACTCGAGAGTAGCCACAAATAACATGAGGGTCAACTTGAGATTCCCACATGAAGGCAGATGTGGGTGGCTGGTTCTCTAGCATTTATACACATCAACAGGTTGTCAAGGTAAGAAATACGTTAGGCTACATATTGGAAATTCTTGTTGCAGTGCAGCCGATAGGTCAGCTTTTAGATATTGGGAGATGTTGCGATTGGTATTGTCGGCTGATGCAGGGGAGTGAAAATCCAGGCGTTAGAGGTAGTTAGAATGGATGTCTATCGGAGTCGGCATGGTCCAGGGGTCGCACAATCCCGCCGAGGCTTCACTCGGGGATGTATGCCCTCCTCGTATACCATAGTGTTTGTACGGGTACTGATTTACCGGAAAAAAATGGATGTCTATGGTGATAGCCTTATGGGGGTTCCTATACCATTAGTCCGGGTCCTATATAATAGGTAATAGAGCCCGGACTGCATGCGCAAGAGGTTGAAGGACCTGTTGCTCTTCCGTAGGCATCTTAGATCTTGCCCGGTGTCCAAGGATTCCTCTAGACACCTGTTTGGCGTGGCCGAGGGTGAGTATTCTCTAGGCCTTCTGAAGCCTAGCAACGTATGGAAAGTTAGGACTTCTGATGTTCATATTGGGGTTAGGGACGTAAATGGTCCTGTAGTGGACGATCTAGCTGTCAGTTAGGTGCGTTGTCTATCCCTACAGAAATCTTTATGAGGGTTCACCATTAGTTTGGAACTCTTATAACAAATAATAGGCAGGGTTGCATGCGCACAATGCTGAAGGACCTGTGGCTCTTCCGTGGCCATCTCCCATCTTGCTTGGTGTCCAAGCATTCATCCCGACACCTGTTTGCGATGAACTAACCGTGGGCTTTCCAGAGCTCGGCAATGTATGAAAACTTTAGAGTTTTTTGTTTTTTTAGAGCCTATACGCCTAATCAGCCTAAGGCTATGCAACACCCCGGTTACCACCCCGGGAGGGGGTGCCATACCCACGGAAAAACGGGCTACATAGGCGTCCAGCCTTCCAAACCAAAGAAATGTCAAAAAGAATACCCCTCTTCCGCCACCACACCCGCTGCCCGCTGCAGGTCCATCCCCGAATAAATGTATGAATCCCCCACCACGCCCCTCCCGGCCCACCCCCGTACAAATATGATCTTCCACCGCCTCACCCCTGCTGGCCTCTTCCCCGAAATCAAACAAACAAGCCAAGGAATCAACGCAGGTCAATATTGGAGAAAAACGTTTCTACCAAGTCCACCGTGTAAAACCCCATTTCATCCTTTTCCTTCTTTGCCCATCTTGTCTTATCATCCATATCTTCCCACATCCCCCACTTCCTTCCCATGTGTTCACCATGGGTACAGACCAAGGCTACGTGCTTGCCTGTTTCCGCCTACTTCCCACAACTCTGGCATTCTGGGTTGTCTGCTTTTCCGATTTTGTGTCGCCAGGCTTGGACGTTGCCTTTTCCTGTGAGACATTGGACTTACATGACCCTCGCCTTCCTGTCGCACTTCACTACTCTTCCCATTCCTGCACCTTTTGCTCTTCCCTCTTCCTCCCTCATCTTCTTCCACGCTTGCTTTAACCCCCCTTCCGTGATCTGCGGGGTCTTTGGATATTCGTTTGTGGCAGCTTTGGCTAGCTGTTCATTGCCCTGTACCTCATTGTGGGCTTCAACCCATCCAAGAGATACAGCATTACTTCCCAGTCTGGTTTGCCTTTCCTTGATATCCATCAGCACTCTTCGTAAGTCTGCCGTCCTAGCTCTTCCTGTTACCCCTGCCTTCTTCACTGCCGCTATTGCTGCTGGTGAGTCTGACAAGATTAGTATGTTGGTTTCGCTTTGTGCATCCTCGAGTGCCCCATTCACTCCGCATACCTCTCCACCCCACACTATCGCCAACTTGCCTAGGGTCACCCCCCTTGCCTTTTTCCCAGCTCCGAGGCCACTCAACTAGCACCTCGTACCAGTTGCATGATGATCTCCCTCCCTTAGGAGGTATTCGGCAGTACTAACCGCCAGCTTATTTGTGATCATTCGGGTATTGAGCAGACCTGGACTCCTTTCGGAGCTGATGCAACACCCTTCCACATACCACCCTGCTCCTGATATCCCTTCCTCATTCATGCTTCCATCAGTATATACTCCTTTAGCTTCGCAGAGTTCGCTGGCCTGATTGATGGCTTCCGTCCATACCTCTGCCTTAGAATCTGCTTGCGCTTGGAGTTTCACCTCTGGAACCTCCACCTTCTCAACTCTGCCGCCTAGATTCAGCATCTCATGCCCCTCCTGTTTTAAAATTCTTGCCTTGCTTTGGATTGCTCTCAAGTCAGAGGTGAATCCGTCCGGACCGACAGTATATTCTTGTCCAAAATCATCCCACCCTCTTCCTGCCTCCGCATTTCTTCCAGTTCCATCGTTACCCATCAGGTCTCCGATAGCGGTGGTGTCTCGCATGATCTTTCGCATGAGTCTGGCTTGAGCCGCGTCTAGTGCCATTCTCGGAGACTCCACTCCCGTCATCTGACCGACAAACTCAATTTTGGATACTTGTATCGCATTGACACATTTCTTTAGAGTTTGGTACTGCAGCTGTTCAAACTCCTTCTCCCAATCCCTCTGTCCTGGCCATCCTAGTACCAACCCCCATAGGGCTACTGCTCGGATCATTCCGGTGTAGATATGCCTCCAACTGGTGGCGCTGATCCCCCATTGGGAATTTCCTAACCCGTTGAATTTTGCGAGCATGACTCCCGCTTTTCTTATTCGGGCTTTCCCGTGTTCCTTAAAGGTTAGGCTAGCATCCATGATTATACCCAACCATTTCACCCACTTCACTTCTGTATTCTTTTTCCTCCTCTTGTTCCGTAGGACTAGTCTTTCGTGTTTTGAATCTTCTAGGGGTAGATCATTCTCTGCGGCTATCCTATTCACGATTCCATCCGCTTCTTCTAACAGCCCGTCCATTTCTATCCCCAATGCTTTGGTCTTGTCCCATATGTAGACGCCTAAATGTAAGTCATCGACATATCAGGGGAGTTCCAGGTCTAATGTCGGCCATCGATTGTTAAGGGCTTCCTCCATTTTGGTTATTATCGAGGCAAACTTTGGAGTTGTGTTGTTGGATGTAGTAAGTATCTGGGAAACTATATAATTGACTGCGCATTGTTTTTACTGTGCTTGCTGCTCGCCCATTCTCTGCCAGCACCCCCAGGACCTCTATATACTTGAGGGTTAGCTTGACATGTGGCACATGAAGGTAGATGTGCGTGCAGCATTGAAGGGACTCATACCGTATCCTGTAGGTTAGCATGATGAGGTGGTGCAACGTAACTCGAAGCTCAAACCCCCTGCTCCTGAGAAGCTGCCTCTCTCTGCCTCGCTCAACAAATTCTTCTGGTAATTGAACGAACTTTCTTGGGCATCATTTCCCCGAGCCCTTCTTCCCGCGCTTGCATCCTACATCTGTACACCAACCCCTCAAAGATCGCTGGTTGATATCTCTGGTGTATGTACTTCGGGGTCATTACCGCAACGGGACGGAGGACATACTCCTCCCTATCCCAGTGCACTTAGAACATAGCCATATTGAGCCGATCGATACAAAATTCACTTTCGTTAGGTTTAGATTTATTGGTCGTATTCCGCAAATGTGAACCGAAGCAATTCTTTTTCTCCTGATTATGTCTAGGGAGCGTCGATTCCATTCTCTATTAGGGTCGCGTTTGTTCTCGTGGATTCACAGGTTGGTGGGACTCAATGGTACGAAGGAGCTCGGGGGGGGCCGGGGATTTTTCGGTTTGGGTCCTGTCGTGTATGGTCGGCGCGAAGTTGCCCATTCTTTGGGAAGAGAAAGGAGACGAAGTTGCAGAATTTTGGGGAAGAGAGAGGAGAAGAAGTCGTGGATGACAAACCTCTGGATGAGATCATAAAGTGCAGTAGGCATCGAGATGCGAATGGTGGAGGTTTCGAAAGAGAAGTCAATTGGAAGGGATTTGAAGCTGCAGGTGTGAGAGCTTGAGAGATTGATCTGTTCGCCGGGATGTCAAATAAAGTGGTGAGGTGTCTTTGAGAATCGCCCTCGAGGTGGGCTGGTAGATAAAGTAGCTGAGGCTGGCCAACGGGCTCATCGGCAACGGTGGAGGGACCGTCTTCGAGTGATTTGTACGTATATGTGGTGTGGACGGTGATCTCGGAGGTGGATTGTGTTTGTTCTCGGAAATTCGCTGGGAACGCGGCCTCAAGAAGTCGCGATGGCAATTCGAGCACATAGGGCCTGGATAATGAAAGCATCATGCTGGGCTGTTTGGTCGATGATATACCCTGGGTGGGTGGTTTACTGGCCATGGATGGTGTACTCGGCATCTATGTTGTACTCGGTATGGATGGCGATGAACGCTGATACCCCTACGGTGCACACGCCGATGACTGCTCATCGTCATTCTCAATGATATACCGTGGTTTGACCGAATCTTCCCATGTAGGTATCTGTCTGAGAGCCGCTCGTACTTGTTGGGAATGCGGGCAGTTTAATACATTGTGTTTCCCGTCTGCGGGGCTCCTCGGGCCCCATATAGTAGCTAGACCTAGTAGAGGATAGATCGTCAGTCTCGTCAAGCCAGGAGCGATGGTAGTTGGAATTAAACAAAGAAAAACATGTATCATCACAAAGCCTCGATGGTGATGGTCAACAGGAGGGAAACTTGCCCGACTCTGCTGTAATGGCAACATCCGTGCTCCGTATATCCAATTTGCCGTAGTATCGTCACCCGAGCCAGATTTTCTATGGCCGGACACTACCTAGAGCCTCTAAGGGTATGGACAAGGTGTTCATTGGTTGCATAGACAGTGGGATTGTCGACCGGGGGAAAATGTGTAGAGGGCTTACTCCACAACACCTAACCCTTGTACTGTGTCTTGTAGGAAGGTCATACACAGCAACCTTTGCGCTAATGGTGGAAGGTGTTTCAGCGAACGGTCTAAAGTAAAGCCAGGGGGACATTGACGTAAGGGATACACAGGGTGCTAGAATTCGGCGATTCTGAAGGTTTTTTTATGAGGTCCTGGAATCGTGAGGAACAGGGGGAACATATACTGGAATGTTCTTTGCAAGATGCTTCCGCAGGTATATTGGCTGTAGTAAGGCCTGAAATATACTGTTGGCACTTTCGTTTGCTTTCGGAATTGCATAATGGCGAGGTAGGTCAAGAGCTGATATCTACCTGAGCTGAACATATCTCCTTCGTTCCCACTCTAGTGAAGATAGTTTCAGTGCTGCTATCCTTGGGTACCATAAGAGATGCTCCATCATGGTCCCCTAGAACAGCCCTATTTGACATGCGGCTGCGGCTGCGGTCGAGGAGGCAAGGATTGCCTATTCCTGTCCTCAACGAGCTGCCATCGGAGGTCACCAAGATCGACGAAATTCGGAATGTGTCTCTACAATACCTAATTTGCAAGTTAGACTACCATATATAATACTAGTCCACCGAGATGTCATGGGAATGTTTGAGGGTCGAGTAGCAGTATTCCATCCTCCATGATTCCCGACGTTCTCACACTTCCCCCATCACTCCGAGACTATCAGCTTTGTGATTGTCTCTCATCCGCCCTCAAATGTTGTAGGCTCTTGTTTCTGGTGCCGTCGACTCAGTAACTTCGGAATCAGCGAGCAGTTAGCATGCTCCCATGAAACAACTATCGGCGACTCACCACGGACAGTGAGGTGATCGCCGAGTGGCCCTCTTGACTGGTTGCAGTGGACGCTGGACTGGGCTTTGCGCTTCGTCCGAAGGGGAAAGGTAAGAGTGCGAAAGGCCTCGCTACCTTCCTTTCCCTCACACGGTCTAGTGAAGAAGCCTTCGCTCAGACACGTTATCGTATGCGTTACGTCAGACATCTATGCGCACGGTCGGGTATACGAGAGGTCTGGGTCTGGACTCTCAAACTCGGGGCTTTTTGAAGGAGAGGTCTGGTTCCGGGTTTTTAAAGTAGGGAGTCATTGGCAGGTTGGTTGGTCCTGTTGTCTCTTGTCGGGTGGCCTAAAAGATGGAGGTGTTATAATTATAGAACTGGTTTCAGGAATTATATGGGAATTCAGCTGATATTTGCTGCGCGGTGCTGTCCGCCCTTTCCTCGCTGGGTATTCTTGGTTGGATATTGGATTAGAAATCGCCAAAACTGCATAATCACCGTTTTTGATCCACTTCCCGGTGATGGTCCGCATCCAGGTGAAGTATGGTAGTGACCCTAGAGCCCTCAATGGCTTTTTGGAAGAGCCCACCAGGCTGAACAATCCAGTTCATGCGCTGCGATTCAATAATTAGCAAACCACCGGCTTTGGCGAGAGGTGACTAACGGAACCGATGCAATGTAGTGTTTGCCAGGGACCCTGACCGATTTTGGATTGTTTGTTGCCCTGTACGTATCCAGTCTCGAGTACCTTACTTATCATGTCTACGTATGCCTGACCTGGGGTCCTGCTCTGGCTAGTTAGGGAGAACGTAACTATATAGTTATGCCAAATGCAGAGCTCACTAGGTGAGGGTAGGAAGTATCCGGCCCCAAAGTATTTTACGCACATAGGTTGAACACAGAATCTATACTATGTGTATAAGATGCAGTGGTGTCACTTATAGATGCGACTTCAGGAAGTACATAGCTCTATAGTGGCACAGGAAAGGGTCCTGATGCATAACACCTACCATGAACACAGAAGAGCCTAGTATAGAGGAGTTCAATTGACTAGCCATTGCTATTGATCCTTTAGATCCTGTCTAAGTTACTCTAGTTAGGTATAAGTAAACTTCCTACCAGGTGTTGTGTAAACCTCATACTAGACTGGAGTAAAACTAGATCCAAGGGATCGCTCTTTGGTCTGGCGGTATGCCTCTCTAACAGAGTAAAACTAGATCCAAGGGATCGCTCTTTGGTCTGGCGGTATGCCTCTCTAACAGAGTAAAACGTTGCTGAATGAGCATCCGTCGGGTTTCTTGCATCTAGAGTTCTAACCTGGGAGCTGATATCTCAGGTTGCGCGAAATTCTAAACACAGTGTGTCATCACCACGCATTCTCCTCTAGAGCTCCACTTCCACCCTTGTTCCAATTTCAAACATACCCAGCACCAGCGCTGGTGGGTGCCAACGTGTTACATATGTATTGTCAACCGGCATTAGGTTCCAGGTACAATGTTGCATCTAGCCCAGGACTGCGTATATCAAGGCTCAGAGGTGAACATTCACAGCAATAACCAGAGACCTCACAGGCTCATGTGTCAAGGCTGAATAATTCAGGAGCAGATCGGGTCAAATCACAGGCGTACAGTTTGAAAGAACGTTCTGTAATTCACAACAGATTTTCGAGAGCCATTTATTATTACCTCTGGGATTGCAAGCTGCGTATTTGCTAATCTGATGCAGAAATTGTTAGGCACAAAGGATTTGCAAACAAAGTAATCAACTCAAAAAGAGCCACCCGGATGGACTGCAAAAGTCAGAAAATGCCCAACTACATGATGAAAACAAGCAATATACTTCCCCGACTACTGTACTTCGCCCCGACTTGATAGTAACCGAACTTGTAAACGGCTTGCTCGGCATCAGCGACCCATAAAGCCTAAAGCTTCCAAGCTAAGATAAACCTAGGCTGCGCTGCACTCTCCATCCATAATTTCATTGAGTTGCAAACACCCTCTCATAAAACCCTTCTGATCCTCCTCTAGCCCCATTTCCTCTTCCTTTAACACTACGTCGGCATCCATTGCGGTTGCAATTGCGCGATCTAGCCGTTCCTTTTGTGCTTTCAAGAGTTCACGCTGTTGCTTGACTTTCTCCTTTTTTTGGCCCCGATCATAGGTAAAGGCATCCACATATCCCATGATGAAGTCTGCAAGAGCCATGGTAGTGGAATGGTCCAACACTTGATTTTCCCTAATAAACAACTCCAGGGTCTGGCGTACATAAGAAAGCTGATTATCCGGCCCGTCCTCTTCGTTTTGGTGGCCTGATGTTGATAGGCCATCACGATGGTCTCTTGCAGTTACATGCCCATTGCGCATAAGGTTCTCAATAAATGTATCAAGGATACCTCTAGGAACATTTTCCGACTCAGGGGCGAGTGGGGAGGGGGAGCCAGTTCGTGACCCCTTAGTTTGTGGCAAAGACGTACCGCCCTTGGCATGGCTGCTGCGGTAGCCGTTGTTGGCACTCTCCTGGTGGTTCAGTCCTGCGGTGCTGGAGGCGGCTGGAGAATTAAAAGGATCGGGGATTTGTCTTTCTGCAGCAGATTCTGCATATGCATGCTGGCTCTTGTCTAAATCAGCGATCCGTGTTTCGAGATAAACAATATAGTTGTGGATAGCTAAGTGGGGTAGGGTAGTGCCGTCGTCTTCTGTTGGTGGCTGGATATGGATGTTTGACCCCGAGGCCTGATCACCATATGCCGAAGCGTATTGAAGCGAGTCCGATCGAGCTGGGAATGGTTTGCAGTCACTGGAGGAAGCTTTGCTCTCGGGTGCTAGAGAAGCGAAATTGCTCTTCGACACCTCTGGTGAAATATCCCCTTCGGAGCGGACGCGTCGAATGACGTTCTGATGGGTTGTGATGTTTTTTCCATCCTCAATATAGGAACTGGATGTTGATCTAAAGGAATTTTCCCTCTCGCCCATATTATGCTTTCCTGATTCACAAGAATTATTTTTGAGGGCTACACCTGGCTTTTTGGAGAGAAGCCTCTGGAGATTGTCTTTAAAGGACAGCCCACGATGACGCTTATACTCCGACTGTTTATTCATAGCTTGTTTTGTCCCAGTATCCGGATTGGAAATGTGCCCTACCATCGGACAGTGTAAGCTTGTAGTCTCAGGGTACGAGATGGTTTCTGAAAGCGTTTTGAAATTAGGGACTGATTTACCATGTGCTCGAGCAGATATCAAAGTCGGGATCTTTTCCCCAACTACCTCGCTGGAGTTCCCTGGAGGTGGCAATGAAGTGAATTTAGGACTCGAGAGTTTGGACCTCACGGAGCTTGGAAAATCCATGTTACCTATGATGCTGCCTATGCTACCGGAACTGCCTTTAGAAGGAGTTGAGGTAGGTGATGAGCTTTGCGGAGTTCCAGACCCTGACTTGAGGGTTCGAGAGGGCCCCCCAACGGAACTTGAGGATGTAATATGTGTGGAGCGCAACATATCGGATCGTGGAGGGTGCTACGGCGCGTCAATACATACTATCTTTGAAGGTCGCGTTGAGGTACTGCTTACTGTAAACTTCGAAGAAGGGCAGTCCTGTCTACTGTCCTGCTGGGAAAAATGTGAGGATGTGACTCTGGTGGGCTTAGGGGTACAGAGTGGAGTCGAGGGGCGGATAAGGGTAGGATGATGGTCAATGGAGGAGCGGGGTGGGAAATATACCCACTAGTGCCCTCACTGAATTGTGCGAAGAAAACTAGGGCTCAGGGCTTTGTATCTAATCAATGAGTCAGATAGTAGTAACCAGATTAAGATAGTAGGTGATTCAAGGGTTCTCTGCCCCCATTTATGCCAATCCTATCGCATATCGCATATCTGGGCTATGCAGGATTCTCACGATCATTTAGACAGACTAAATATCCATATCAACAGAGCGTATTTCATCTCTCATTGGAAGTAAACAGTGATATAAGAAACCTCGCGATATAAGCAACGACCCTCTGGTCTCGTTTATATGAGAAAATAAGAAATCATGTTATAGGAAAGTTTTAACAATTGGCTTTGTCATAAGTACATATAGTTCCTTATATCCCGCGTGTTGTACAGGATGGCTCCCAAATCAACTAGACTATTTCAAATTCGCATTTCAGCTCACAGAAAACGGGGGACCTTAGTTGATCTTAGGGGGTTATAGACAGCTGTCAAAGGGGTAACCCGTTGGTGGAAGAGGGGATTCAGCTATCGGAAAGTCTCCTTAAAAGCAACCAACTGCCTAGCCACTGGGATAGCAAAATAGGCCCATTAAAGTGCAAGTGCTAGCTAGGCGGACCGGTCACCTCTCAGGGGTGAGTCTCCGGCGAGGGCCTATCACCACCTTCGCTATCTCTTCGTTTCTGAAATCCAGCCGCTCTCCAATGCTCGTCACTGTTTTCTTGATGTGGTCGCTAATGCGCAGTTCGACCTCATCAAACCTATGCATTTCTAGGTCCCGCCCTGAAGCAGTCGTGGTGGGGTTAGTCGAAATCTGACGGAGGGCTTCCTGGGGGGGAGGATGGATCGCGAATAGCGGATGGTGGTGACAACGCTGGAGTCGTCACTTTCTAAGTCCAAGCCGCAAACGGAGCCTTCTCTCGATTCCCTATATTCGAGGGTGGATGGGGAGCATCCGCTACCACATGCCGCGCTGCAGGGGATTAGGGCGCTGGGGTGGCTGACCCTGGTAGTGCCCGCATCTTGTTCATGTACCCCGACGGTGCTCACGATGCACGTATCCTCGTCCTGGAGGGTCATGTCTGAGTCCCCATGTATCTCCTCTGTGAGATCCACGAACGAGACCTTTTCCTCTTGCTTACTCATGTCCACGGCGGCCGCACTGTTTGCCGATCCTGCCGCTTTGCAACCGGATTCCAGTTGTAGGATTCGAGGGTGCGGAACTGTGTTGCCTTCAACGACCAACCCCTGGATCTGTCTCCTGTGCCGGACTGGGAAGTATTGAAGTCCCTTGAACATGTGCATGGTTTTTGGTGAAACGGTCGATACCGGTGGGTTGTTTATTAGTTTTGGAGTTAGGCTTGCTGGTGGGTCCAATGGACGGCTGTCCTGCGTCTTGGGAAATGGGCCAGTGTGGGAGAAACTGATTGCGTGTATATGCGATACGCGGCTAGATTGACTGTGTCAGGTACGACCCTGGACACTGATTAATGTGTCGAGGTGTGGGAGTCGATACTCCTCGGTGGCTTGTAATGTCGTGATGTCTGCTGAGCTGGCAGGTTCCCAGATACGGGTGTGCTGGGAACGCGTGCAGGTTTTCACGAACTTCTCGAACTTCAACATTGGGGGAAAGGGTCTGAAAGTTGGGGAAATCCGGAGTTAGATGGGGGTTTTGGTAGAGTTTGCTCTGCAGATTCTAGTGTTGCTGTCCGTTTGCCTGTAGGTGTTCTGGATCTCGAGTTTTTGGCTTACGCGGTATTTTTCTGGTGTTGCGGCGTTCCGTTGACCGTCATCTGCTGTACAGGATAGTTACTATCAATCTTCTTGGCAACAATAGAGAAATATGCTCACGATTCCGCTATTTAACCCCGAAGGGAGTCCTCTTCTATGCAATGTCAGCGAACAGGCGTACTGAAACTCATTACTCTAATGGTGCTCCGAACCCTAGTAACCCCTCGTCGTATGCTCCATTTCTCGCATGATGTCGTGTACTGTATACGACGGCGTGATAGATCACGCGGATCAAATTCTTGGCATTACAACTTCCGATGTTCTCAATCCATATCTCCACCAATTTCGGTCTAAATCCCACTGGAATTTGGGATATGCTTCCTAAACTTCCTTAGATGCTTCAGGCAGCGCCCTGGGATCCCCAGGACACTGAGAAGAGAAGACATTCCCTTTGCAGTCCTGTAGGTCTCATAGTGCCCTAAATGTGTATCATGCGAGGTTTCAAGCCCAGTATATCTAGATACGTATATGGTTAAGGTCTGTGACAAGTTCTAGCCCAATCAGAGCAACTTTCGTTGACCCAAATCTTAACGTGAGACATTATGTACAAATTCGGATTAGTAGTGATTCACTTTGACCCCACCATATACTCCAGAATCGTACCTGAGCATGATCCTCCAACCTTAAGGGACCCTATGGATCCCAGGGCGCTTCCCGAAGCATCTAAGGAAGTTAAGGAAGCATATCCCAAATTCCCATGGGATTTAGACCGAAATTGGTGGAGATATGGATCGAGAACATCGGAAGTTGTAATGCCAAGAATTTGATCCGCGTCCCGGTCGTATACAGTACCTTTAGTGATGTCTAAGTGAGGTGATAGTGCGGGTAGCAATACTTGCGTCGAAGTGAGGAGTCACCGTATTTGTGAATCGTTCACACCTTTCTATATCACGGTGGTTGGAAGGTAGTCTGGTTGGCACAAGCTCTCGTAGGTTGGAAGGGAGGATTGGAAAATTTGGAAAGAGACTAGCTGAATTAACGAAAGGACGAGCCAAAGAAGCTAGGTGTCTCTAAAGAAGGGTTTTCTGAACACGGCGTAGAAACGTAAGGTACTGAGGAAGAGATAGACGCAAGCTAGTGAAATGTATATGGAGGTGCGATCAAAACGAGAGGTGTTGCTACCAACTGTGAGCCTCAGAACCTTGGAAGTTGTAATCCTCATCTATCTACCTCCTGCTGAATGCAAAATATAGCAACATCCAATGGCTGAAGAAGAAACGTTGTAGAAGTAGGAAGACATTAGATTAGGAATCCAACGGAACTCTGTAGATGCCTCCTTAAGGGCTCCGAACCTCACACCGAGTTGCATGCTAGCATAAGAAAGTGTTATTGTTCTGGTGAGACCAATTGTCCTTCAGTATAATTATCAAAATTCTTCAGCCATGCAACACCCAAAAAGCAATTATTCCCTCCAGTCGTAGTACAAGTGAATTTCCAGTTGCGGATAGCTGCCAATGAATCCAAGTGCTGCTGCCACCCCATATAATGTGCCACACGCTTATAAATAATCAGCTGCGGGAGGACTCTTCCACCTCCAGAGATTGTCTCCACCACTGTAATTAACTCCCGTGTACCATCAGTTGCCATCTTCCCTGTCATACCATGTTCCCGGCGTTGGTATATAATCTTAGCCGTCGGATATCCCTTGCCGGAATCCGTTTTTGTCCACAGTGCAGGTATTTGTCTCGGTTATGGATTATTTGTTCCGTAATTGCTGAAATTTCGTAAAACGACGCTGGATAAGTACTGTATCACTTTGTTTGCGGCGCTGCTTATCGGGCTTGCCTACCGAGCTTGGGCACCAGCTCACGATATCAATCCAGGAAGCGAGTCAAATAATTTCTTCCCAGCATCTTTTCCAGATACAGCTCAATTCTAAACCAAGCTCCCCATGCTTCAATAGCAGCACAGTTGCTTCCTTCACTTGACTCACTGGAGATAGGCATGCAAACTCCTCTAGTGGCAAAATCCACGTCACAATGGCTCTCTCTTCTGCTGGCATCATTAGCTATTGATGCCCGTGTACTAATCTCCAAGGTTTTGCTCCTTGGTAGCCCCCCCCCTGTTTCTTTCCTTTCTAAAATCCCAGTACTCGTATGCAGCCCTGATAGGAGGGCCATGACGAACCTCCCGGAAGCCCGGGGTGATCCTAGGAGCCCAAGTCAATCTGGGCACACCTGCCCGAATAAAGGTCCAGAATAAAGGAGAATCGTTGCTGCCTCCCCCGCCACGCCCCTTTCTCCGGGCCTCTTCCATCCTCCTCCCCCGCCCTTCCAGCTGTATCCTGCGGCACGTCCTTCTGGGGCCTCCCCTGTTACGAAAATGAAGTTCCCCTCTTTCTATCAACAGATCCAACTCAGGCGACAGGTTCGTCCTCTATTGGGCCATCGGGAGGCTCTCCCCTCTTGTTTGAAAGCCACAGCCGAAAGACTGTAGGTGGAAGGATTATTGTATGAAAAAATACATTTCAATAAAATCAGGGACGTCCCCAGCCGTAGTTGGTCTTTCGGTAGAGCTTCCTTCCCATCCTTAGTCTTCCTCTCTCGTTCGCGGCATTCAGGTAGATGACCAGGGATGACGCCCTCTTCGCTGGTCGGTTCTCTTTGATCAGCCACCGGATCCCTTTCATCTCGATCCCTTTGTTGTCTGCCACCACCTCCTCATCGTTCCTAGTTTATAGTGAAGGTGGGCTGCATGCAATAACACCACCTGTAGTGTGACTGCTTGCGGAAATCGTGGGGGTGGTGCGTGTGGTGCGTGGTCGGCACGCAGCATTCCTTTCTCCAGTCATTGTGGGCATGACGCTTGTGTGGCCGCCTACGCGTAGGTGCGCTCCTGTGCGGGAGGTGTCAGTGGTGGTCGGTTGGCGCTCGGCTTTCCTTTTCCCGCTCCTGTGGTTGCGTTTGCGTCTGCGTGACCGGCTCAGCGAAGGTTCGTGGGGATTCCGGGGCTGCTGCGGCACCTGATGGAGGTGGTGTGGTCTTTGTGGAGACGCTGGTGGCGCCGTCTGGATCTGGGTTTCGGCGTTGCTCGTGAGTGGTGGCGGAGCTGCTACCGCCTTATCCGCCGAATGCCTCCCTCGTTCGGTGAATTCCTCCGCCTCCAGCCTTGCTAACGTCCCCTTCCCTTCGTCGATCCCCATCCTCAACCCTTTACTAATTCCCTGTTCGTCTCTGCCTCATGCTGTTTGTCCATCTCCTATGTCTGTAAGCTGGTGAATCTGTTTGACCGTCGGGACGATATCCCTTTCCCCAACTAGCATAAGTTTCCCCACATCGTCTAGAAGCCAGAATCCCCACTGGGTGGAATGCGTGTCGTGGTTCTCCTAGGTATAGGCCAACCTCTCCTCGAACGGAAGGTAGGTGTTGTGGATCTCCACCCCGATATGTTGAGATTTCTTCGATAGGTGAAGTGGTGGTGGGGCATGTGGCGGAGCCGTCGGTGGTAATTGTGGCTGTATTTGCCTGTCGTCTTGGGGTGGTGGCAGGGGCGACTGTTGCAGCGTGGGGGTCAATGGCTTTGGCTGCAGACCGGTAGGCGGGTCGAGAGTGGCGGCCAGACCATATCTGACTTCCCTATGGTGGTTTTCGGCCTCTCGTTGGCTCGTCAGTGTGGGAGTTACAAATTCCTTTATTCGCTGGATCGTCGAGCTGTAGGCCCCTGCTTGATGTGGGTGGACTCATGGACTACTGCTCGTTGCGGCCGTTTTTCGTAGGAAGAGAAGAAAAACTTCAGTCGAGGGGGAAATGGTCGCGATTGTTGTTTACCCCAGACCTGAGGGGATATTGGTGTTGTGGGCGGCGAGGGCTATGTCATGGTGCCGTCCGCTTGCCCATAGTTGCTCTAGTTGTTGAGTCCCGACCAGCTGCTTGTTCTGTCAAAGTGATTGTCGGTGTTTGTGACAACTTCGCACAGTGGAATAATGAACTATATAAGCGTCTTTCGGTTTCCGCATTGGCTCCCTGCAGTCGAACGGGGGAAAACAGCGGAAACGAAGAGCACAGGACGCCCAGAGGAGCTACGAACGAACGGACAACGGCATAGGAAAGCCCGCGATAGATGCAACGACATCATCAACACAGATATCGGGGGAACCAACACTACGACCCTCTCCCCCGAGCTTGAAGTTCGTGAATCCCACGATATCCTGCACGACTTCCGGCAACACCTGTATCAACGGAGAGACCAACTCATCAACATCACGGACATAACACCCAACCAGACGAACGATAACTCCCACACCTCATAACAACGTATCAGCAACAATGGTCACAACTCGGATCTACAGGCTTAACGAACAGCAGCAACGGCCCAATCAACGTACTGATAATTACCACACCAGTCGGATGTTCAATATCGAGCCCCCACATAACGACAACGAATCAACTAGTTGCAACATGCTGCAGAAAGGGAAAAGAAGGCGCCACCGTCTTCAGGGAAAGGACCACGCACACCCCACCAGCAATACGAGGTGGAACGAAGGATATAGACAGATATCAGCAACGCAATGTATGAGGCTGGCGCACGAGTGGCAGAATGGATCAAAGAAGGTGGAGAGAAGCAGGAAAAGCGAATTTGGGCAGCGGTGGAGGGAATAAAGGCCTACACGATGGCTTACGTAACAGGGGGAAAAGAACGAGTGAAGGGAACATAGATGGAAGAACTTAGGGGCCACCGGGCACACGAGATGCACACCACTCGAGCACAACAACTATCGGAAGATTTAGGCATGATGAACGCACCACAACCCAGTACACACGCAGAGGCAGCGGCACAAACGGACGAGGATTTGGACGAAACCACGGAATCACTACGGGAGAGGATGGCAACTATAGAGCGAGAATGCTAGTTAAAGTTAGAGGAGTTGGCAATGATAAAGGGAGAGTGTAAGGCAAGGTTAGAAACGATGGAAACGATGAAGCGAGAGCACGAGGTAGAGGTGGAGGTTTTGAAGGGAAGAGTGGAGACCTCGCACCACATATACAAGGAGTCAGCGGCACAGACGGAGGAAGTTTTAGATAAAACGACGGCACTCCCTGAGGAAATCCCAACACGAGAGGAGGGGGGAAAGGAGTCATACACACTGATCACAGCAACATAGACGGACGACAGTTGGGCTTTGGATAAAATAACGGCACTCCCGGAGGAAATCCCAACATGAAAGGAAGAGGGGATTTGGAGGAAGTCATATGCACAGGCAGCGAGTCAGGTGATACCAAGAACGATCGCCCCACCACAATTAATGCAAGCAGAACACACGGTAGCATTGGACGATTGGAGGCCCTACGAGGACCTAAGCGACTACGAAAAAGTGGATAGCGGTTACGAGAGTGGAGGTTAGGGGGCAAGCGGGAGGAGAGTCGGAAGGAGGAGGGTGAGGGCCGAGAAGGCCACCACCAGGGGTCGACACGATCGGCCATATGCACAAGGCGTTGTCATACACGGCGTCCCCGTACGATATAAAGCAGGCATGATGGGTCGGTGGATTCAGGAGGACAACACAGGGATCAAGGTGATGGGAGTGGGTGGCTATTGTCAGAGGATAGGCGACGAGGGAAAGAAGCCTCCTCGCTGGTCATATACACGAAATCGACGGAAGAGATAGCGGCTATGAGGTTAGGTGGGAAACGTTTTCCAACAGAGAAATACGGCTGGAATA
>Ga0307511_10001077_pt1 | contig 29011 bp, 24 predicted proteins | sample 13_EM_MG_FD_200266 | JGI IMG/M metagenome (GOLD analysis project Ga0307511, IMG submission 200266) | Populus trichocarpa ectomycorrhiza microbial communities from riparian zone in the Pacific Northwest, United States - 13_EM | ecosystem: Host-associated > Plants > Roots > Unclassified | place...
CTCTCAGCCAAAGTAGCCTTCTCCAGCCTCTTCGCTTCGTCCCAACCCTCTTCACAATGCGCTTCTCCACCATCTTCACTGTCCTCGCCGCTGGTGTCATGGCCTTCGCTGGGGCCGTCCCCGAAATCGTCGCGAAGAGGTCCAACGACGACATCGTCGGTGCTTTCAACACGCTCAGCAACAAGTGCGACACCATCTTCCCCAAGTTCGGTACTTGCGGAAACGACCAGTGCACCAAGGATATCACCGCCGAGCTCGTCGCTGCCATCAACGTCTGCACCGGGACCATCAGCAGTCATCCTGGGGGTCTGGGCAACATTGCGGTTGCTAATGTCGTTGTCGCCATCATCGCGGTAAGTGTTGGCGAATTTACTGGGCTCCGTCCACTTGACTGATCCGGGGTTGTAGAAAATCACTGCTGCTCTCGACTTGCATGTGAAGACCTGTGGCAGCGGGTGCCCCGGGGCGATCGGAATCTTCGCCGATGTCGACCTGTCGCTGTCGCTTTGCCTGCAGGTTGTTCTGAAGTTGTGCATCGGATTGATTCTCATTCTCCCCGCTCTGTAAGTTTTTGGCCTCCTTATTCTGCATTTCTCTCGCTGACCGGTTTCCAGTCTCATCAAATTGGTGGCCACTTTGCAGCTGTTGTGCTTCAGTTTGTGCCTGAAGGTCTGCCTTTTGATTTAATTGGGGTTTTGGTGGGGGATATGTTCTGTTGATGTCCGGAATGTTTACAAATTTACGAGTCCGAGCCGATTGAATTGTTCTGCATGTTCTCACGTTTTCGAAATGCCTCTGTGGTAGTCTCCTCACTTGGCTCCTGAAATTAAAGTCACCTGCCGATTTTGGCATGATCTCACCCGCTAAAAGCCCTGGAGTATTTACGCGACATGTCGCAGCGCACAGAACCGGATATAAGGTACTGCTGGCGAGGAATGAGAGGTTTATCAAAAGTCACTGAGTCTGATTGAACGATCCGGTCTAATCCCCGAGTCGGTCCTCTTCAACGCCCAGTACTCTTAGTCGAGATGGTCCCTCCGCCGGCCGACGTGCACCCCGTATTGTACCAAGCGATGCTTGTAGCGTGTCATCGAATGGGATGCCGGTTGGCCCTTGTCGTCCCCCCCCCGCGCACCATGTGCGATGAGGTACTAACCAAGCCTGACACGAGATGAGAGGTTATCGAGTGAGGGGGAGGGGACGGTGGAACGGGAGTATAGGGGGGATGAGGCAAATGAGGACACGGACAGATGTCGGGCATAGATACATCCACCATGGGGGTAAGAGCGAAGGCGAGTGGACGGGTGAGCGTTCGCCGTCCACAACTAGTGGCTACTGTCCGATCTGTGAACGCAGGAAACGTCGCAACGGTTAACCGCTGTCGATGTTTTGCGTCGAATTCGTTGACCCGATATAACACATCTGGATGATCAGATCTCAACGATGTGAGGCGCCACAGTGATGATCCACAGTCGATCCGGGTACAGCCTGCGCACGATAACGTAGTGCATGGCAGCAGTTGTGTATGGGTTAACACCGAGCGCCCGTGTGAAGGGTTCCCTCGGGAGGCGGGCCGAGTCCAACAGAACCATCAATGCATTTACCCACGCTTGCAACACATCCGTGATTCCGCGATGGGGAGATGAGAGCCTCTAGGCTTTGAGTTAACGCGGTAGTCACGGTAGCACTCCAAAGTATATCGCCCTCCTCCACGCGTGTATTCAACCCTGTTTACAAATGACCGGGTGCCGAGGATGGCGCTTCCCATACCAAGCCAACCACCACGAGGAGCTTCGGGTCTCGAGCACTGGTCTCTTCCTTCTTGTCCGACCCGTTCAGCAACGGTAATTTCAATACCATGGACAGCCCAGGATACAGGGAGCCTCCGAGCCACGGCCCCTGAGTGAGCGATTTCGATGACGACTACGCTTTGCGTCGAACCTGGCAAGCTGTTCATCTCCCAAGCGGTAAAAATAATGTTCATCATCCCATCTTTCCTTTTCTCCTGTCTTCATCGCCGTTGTTTCTCTCCCGTTGTTTCTCTCTTTGTCGACTCCCCTTTCTGTGCTTCTGAGATATTAGACTCCAAACGATAGGTTCCCACGCGTCAAGTCGAGCCTCCAGTAACGCCTCAGCTTATCCACCGCCGTATTGTCCATGTCCTCGCCGTTCTTCACCACAACCGGTGGAGATGTCATCCTACGGGCGGGTCAAGAACCCGGTTCAAGGCACGACTTCCTCGTTCACAAGCACGTCCTCTCAATGAGTTAATCAGCTCTCCTGTCTTCTAAGAGATGTTCGCCTCCCCCCAACCACCCGACCTGCATAACATTGAACAGCCCACCATCCCAATCATCGACGTTCCTTACTCCCCAGAGGTCCTGGATATGTTCCTACGGTACTCCTATGTGAAATTCACAGAGGATATCAACCTACCGGTCCTGACGGTCCTGTTCCCGGTCGCGCATGCGTACAAGGTCTTTTCATTGTGGTTGATTTTGAGAGCAAAGTTGAAATCATTTTTACCCGGCGATCCCTTCGCGGTGTACCTCATAGCGTGCCGACATGATTTCTTGAAGGAGGCGAAAGAAGCTGTTATGATATCGACTCCGCAGAGCTATACACTTCGGGACTATGGAGAAGAGATTCGGCACGTTTCGGACACGGACGTCTCCCGGTTCATTCGTTTCGTCCAGTCGAGGGAAGATATGGGACGGGCGGTCATCCGAGATGCTCACAGGTCGTCGCCCTCAAGTTATATCGGCAGGTGCAGTGGCTGCGACAAGGACTGGAACGATGCAAAAGGGTTCTGTACCCGCCTGGGGACGATATTCGAAGAAAAGTTCATTCATAATCCATGTGCGAAATTCGAGGAACTACTCCTACCCGCACTCGTTATGCTGGACTGTTCCCGTCATGTCTGCGAATGGGACGACGGGTACTCATGCCCACTTCAATTCACCTACCTTCGTAACTTTGTGGAGGACCTCGTTCGTAGGTTGGGCGCCCTCAATCGTGAAATGCTGGCGATGTTTTTTGAGGAGGACACCGAAGTGGATAGATGGTAAATGTACGGCATCGTACCTCGTCGTGTGTTGTTCTTTGCTGAATTGGCTCTGTTACAGGATCACCAGAAAGCCCCAGTTGTTCCCGGCCCCCCTTCGCATCGGGTTTCTTTGTTGAAATCTCACGTTTGTATTTGCTTGCCTTGGATGGACGATTTTCGCCTCCATCTACTGTATTCTTTGTACTTTGGTATTTTTTCCGGGCTTATAGAACTAGTGTATCGATCCCGCCGGTTCGGCGGGACACCCTCAACGGGATGGGCGATTTATTCGAGGTGGGTTACATTCCTTCAAGTGCCCTGCCTTATCCCCAGGCGCCCGAGGTTCTGAGGCTGATCCGTTTCGTGCATCGCCGAAAGGAGTTGCTCGCGGAACGTGCCGGAAACTCGACCTCCACAACACGACAGGGACATCACACTGCGAGCGGGTCAAGAGTCCGGCTCGGCGCGTAGCTTCCACGTTTACAAACCTCACCTCCCCCGTTCTCGACGTTCTCCCCAGTCATCTGACCAATACCGAAACAAACCTGTCGACGTTCCCATCACCGACGTTCCCATTCCCCAGAAATCCTCGATACAATACTTCGATTCGACGGGCCTCTAAAACCACCAACCAACGACCGCTTTGTTCTCCTCAGCGGACAAATACAACGTCGCGTCGATACACCCGATTTCGAGGGAATCCCTGAATGTCCCGTCCACTTCCTCTCACCTCTCTACATCCCGTTCACTTTGGGATGGATTCCCATTGCATTAGAAGGTGCGTCTCCCGCAGTACGGGAGTTAGGCGGTGCAGTTTGAAGTGCTCAACGTTGCTTTATCAGAGGACCAACAAGTAGAATGCCGTGAAAGCCACTCAAGTCAGCGAGGACCTTATTGGGAGCTCGTCAAGACCACCGACTCACCATAGATGACGGAGATGCCATCCTACTTACTGACCCGTTGCCGGCCTACAACGCGATTTTCGTGTCCACGAGTTGATCTTCCGGTTCGTGCCTCCTGCCTTCAAGTACTCGTCCACATCGGCCAACGTGAAGACAATAACTCCCCATCGTCGACGTTCCGGAACCCAAGAAGTCATAATCACGATCCTGCGGTTCGTCCATCCAGATGTCGAGCCACCAAAAATCCCTAACCTGTCGATCGTGTCCGCTTTGTCGTCGGCAACCTCACTTTGATGACTCCCATTCTGAGGGTCATTTTGAAGATCCTCTCGTCTGGCGACCCCTTCGAGGTACACATCATAGCGTGTGGATTTGGGTTCTTGGAGAGGCCGGGAGGGGTCTCAACTACACGGAGTGTCTTGTAACGGGACCATGGCGAAGGTATCCACCACGTCTCGGATGCCGACCGTCCGTTCGAGCCAGAGAGAGGAACACGATGGGTTACAAGAGATTGGGGTGGTTGGTTGTGAGCATTGGGAAGATGGTGATTACCTCTATTGCGTGAGGGAGATGGAAGACGTTCCCCCAGGATCCTCGCGCGTCCGTACTGTCTTCAACAAGGTGCCAAACCCCCTCTCCGGCCGTAAACCACCACCGAATACGGCAGAGTTCCACCATTACGGTGGGGGCAAAGGGGAATTCTCATGCCTACTCTTGCCGATTCCCATACCCAACAATTTGGTGGATGTTACCTTGGTGTTGGATCGTCTCGATCATGTAATGACAGACCGTGCATCGGCGGTGGGATGAGTGTCTGGGGCGAGCCCGTGTGTGTATTCCATTCTACCCCGTTACTATGTTGGATGTACGCAATCCATTTGAGATTTTCAGTCGCACTTCCTTACCTTGTCGATAGTCCAAGCTAAGTTTCACGAACGAGATCGACGCCGCACAACCGGATCACGTCTTGCCGCTCAAGGTCACCTGTCCGGATGTGGCGACGACTGTAGCGCCGTAACCGCTGAGTATGTACTAGCGGCAAAAACGCGCCCGCTAAAATCGAACGCAGGTTGACAACCGCAGTCACCATGCATATGATGGGATTGTTTGGGAGACGCAAGCAGCCCGAGCTGCGTCGGGCGCTCCAACTTCCAGAGGATGGATTCGACCACCCCTTCCGTGATTCTACGGACAAGAGTTCAGCCAAGCACCGCCTGACGCAATGGCGAGTAAAGGAACACCCGAGGACGGTAAGTGTGGGTTTATCCGGGGCCGTCGCTAGATTTCGATATCATTCCACTAGGTCATCGAGCTGCGGATGTGTGCGCTCTCTGGTCATATTAGAGAAAGACCCAATTGGTGGGAGGAAGTGAAAGACGAGGCCCTTGTTGAGAAATGGAGAAGGGATATCTTGCGGCTACAGGAACAGAGCAACGAGGCCCGCTCGAGGAGGCTGACCCTCGCGATGGTAAAATCTTCCTATCTTGGGACCACCCCTTCATCCTTACTTTGACATATAGATCAACTACGTTCTCAAGGAGCTCCAGGGATATGCATCTCTGCGCGATCCAGCGACTGGGATAGAAGTATGGTTTGCTCCTGCCGATATCATCCACCAGAACTGATGTTTATCCGATTCCAGGTCGGGCCTGCTGAACGCATCTGGAAGTCGGACGAACTCATCCCGATTTCCTTGCGAGAGAAATTGCTCGCCGGCGTGGCTCCATTGGAAGCTGTTCCAGAATCTGAGAGGGACTGGCACCCCGGTTCCGACCGTCTCATCCACAATCTCGCACACCCGTCGCTATATCCTATCGTCTACGGCCGCACGATGGGCAAGGTACCCGGGTCGGACGCCGCCGCGATTTTGGAGCCCCCCAAAATTGAAGATGTCAACTCCAAATACGTATCTCGGCGCTTCCAGTGGATACCTTCCGATTTCTCCGTCGGAGGCGACGGGAAAGTCACCCTTACATCCCCATATATCACCAACATCCACCCAACCCATCATAAGGAGCTTTACTCGGTCATCCCAGAGATCCTCGAGCGCGCCATCCCGATGTTTGAACGGGTCTTATCCGACTTGCTTCGACCGCTCCTTCCAATAAGGGTCACAGGATCGGATCAGGGGCTTGGAGGTGGAGAGACCGTTGGTTGTATCTGGAAGAATGACATTCCTCGCCCATGTCCCTTAAATGAAGACGAATTCTATAAGAATACGGACGTGTGGCGTGCAAAACACGCGTTCATAACTCCGGAGGCGAAGAGGTGGTACGACGGGGATCTCCAGGTCATGAACAACCAAATCTCTTTGAAGGGTCAAACTCTCCAGGTCTTCGTCAAACTGGCGAACATCCTACTTACCCCAGAGCGGCCAGAGTATCCCGGTGGGAAGTGGCATGTCGAAGGTTCGTGGTCACGCTTCGCACGGAATGGCTAGCACTGACTCTGGCAAATCACAAGGCATGCGGAACGAGATGATCGTTTCCAGTTTCATATACGTGAGTTTCGGGTAGGGCATAAGCGCTTAAAGACCTAACGACGTCCCAGTACTACGATTCGGAGAACATCACCGAATCCAGGCTGGCATTCAGGAGGGCCACCTCCGAACCACAGACCCACGGCCTGAATGACGTTATGTGCACGAAAGTACTTTACGATATGGACAGGTATGCCGCCTGTCGTCCGCACTCCCCGTCCAGTGAACTGAGGAAAGTGCATATCAGGGAGTCCCCGTGTGTGCAGGGTATCGGCGATGTGATCACCAAAACTCACAGATGCGTCGCGTTTCCGAACCTGTACCAACACCAGGTCGAATCATTCCGTTTGGAAGATCCCACCAAACCAGGCCACCGCAAGATCCTCGTCTTCTTCTTGGTCGATCCGACCCGGAAGGTCCTTTCCGCAACGAACGTGGTGCCCCAACAGCGGGAATGGATTACCGATGCTATGTACCACGCTGGCCAGGATTCCGCTTTTGCGAAACTTCCCTTTGAACTTCTCGAGTTGATCTCGAGTATGAACGGGGGAGCGATGACTCGTTTGGAGGCTGAGAAATATAGGAAGGGATTGTTGTTTGAGAGGGACGTGGCTGGGGATGAGAACGACAGGTCTTACTTCGGGAGGATTCGTCGTAGGCGTTCCATTGAGTTGCGCTGCACAGATTAGCCAGATCATATCGAACCACAATAAACCGGCCACCGAACGTTCATGCTTAAGAGCACACGAACCTTCGTCAGAGATCCTGAGTGTTTCGTTTTGTCGTGATTGGTCGATTACTCGTGATGTTCCGGCGCTGGACCCACTGGCATTGTGCTCGGGTATGGATCACTCACTTATGCCGCACATCGCCAACGCTCTGGAGATAGCTATCACTACACGTGGGGATCGGCAATCCCACGTCAAGATTATGCGTCGGCCCACATATCGTTTTACCCCGACGCCTCAGTCCAGCGTGACGCATGAACGTACGCCCTGTGCGCGCCTCCAAGCAACCCACGATGCGAGACGAGAATCGCGCTATCTCGACCGGTTCTCACTGGAACTTGCCTACGAACCAATCGACGTTGTTATCGGCAATCGTTCATATATAACCGGGGTTGTGGTCTGTGTGCTGGTCAGTCGCCACGGCGATACGACGGCTGAACCGACCACCTCGACAATGCATGTCCAATCCTGTCCTGTGGTTTGGGAAGAACCGCTCGCTTTCATATGGTAATTTTCGCACCTCATCCTCCTACCATTACACTAATCATTATCAACGCGATATTCCAACCAAAGAATGGGTTCGCAATCGATATTCTTACCCACATCTTGGTGGCATTGAAGAGCGCAGGAACATGTTCCGTGCCGTTCTTACCAGGGTTACTGTGGTTTCTCGGGGGCTGCAGTACCCTCGAGAAATCTAAGGTTTTAACGACAACAGGGGTAACCGACCTTTTGGACGAGGTGCACAAACCAATCAGGGCAACAATGAACAACCCACACCACTCATCGCCGCTGCAGTACTCTCCATACTCCCCCCACTCCCCCTTCAAGAATTTCTGTCGCCGTACTCCGTCACTCTTCCCCTTCTCCAGATTCGAATAAATGTACTCAGGCTGCTTAGCACGAGTGTTCAATTCACTTTTCAGTTTCAACCTTTGTTCCGGCGGAGAGTCGTGGGTGTGGGATCACGAAGCAACAGCCCGAAGCTGGGATGAGGGGCAATCCGTCGTAGTTTGGAGGTTACGATAACCCCACACCTCGGTGTGGTTTCAAACTAATTATCGCGACGTGGGCTTTTGGGTTCAGGCATGGTGTCTATTTGGGAACGGAGAAATAACAGGTTGGGATGGATATGGAGCGCAAAGACCGAGGAATAATGCTCTGGACCACGGATTACATCAGAATCAATACATGGATTTTGCGAAGGGTCAGATTATTCACGAAGACAAGGTTGGATAAACAAAGATAACGACCATCAAGACGAACACCGTTTACTGGTAGGATTTTACCTTGGACCGTTTTTCCCTGGTGGAAGTCCGGACCCCGCCCTCCGGTTCCCTCTTTCGCTTCCCGCTAGAAGGTTCCTGCCTAAGGGATTGGTTGGCATACGATAGCGCAACCGTATCCTTCTGTTCCTGGTTCAAGCGCTTGGTAGGTGGGTATTGATCCAGCACTTTGTCGCATTCGGTAGGCCACTCCACGCTCTTCAGCGCCACATCAAACAACGCCGCGACCCCCACACCACCATTCAGCTGTTCGACGTCCTCCGCATCGGACTTGACGGGGGGTTTGTTCCAATCCTTGGCTGTATGATAATTGTGGAGAGATGCAAAAAGCCGGTAGAGCCCCCGGATGAGGGTTGTGAATGGCTTGCTCGTGAAATTAAGCTGGTTGTTTATGATGGCGACCTTGCCGGTGTAGAGGGCCATCTTTCCCTCGCCACCGCCGTGCTTCCCAGTTTCAGGATCCACGCAGAACTGGTCGAAAATATTCTCCATGTAGATGCCGTAGGGTTTGCTGTGCTCCACAAAGTGGAGGGCCTCGAAGAGCAGGACGAAGAAGTGAGATTCTAGGTCGTCGCTCAGTTCGTGAGCCTTCCCCTGCACGCTGAGTAATCGGGTTGATATAAATTGCCATGTGCCCTGCGACGGTCGGAAATAAGCCGAGCTGTCACCCACACATTCCAAACGTGGTAACTTACCGTACGGACAGTCCGACGTGCGCCAGAATAGGTCACATCCAGTGCCAGGTCAAAGTCGGTGAGGCGACCCCGGCCGTCCACAGTGATCATGATGTTCGCGGCGCTGATGTCTCGATGAAAGATCCCCTTCCCGTAAACGAACTGTATTGCTGAAGGTAGGATGAGAGTCGGTACACCGGGCAGGTGGAAGGGGGGGCTTACCCAGGAGAGCGTCGTACATGATTTGAGTGAGGTTCTTGGAATCCTTGAACATCTTCAGCGGGATATAAAATTCGGACTGGACGGTTCGGTGGTGGATATATCCCATCATCCTTTCAAGCCTGCCCCACGTCTTCGAATGGTGCTGGGTGATGGTGCACTGGGGGCGAACCTTGCCTCCCTTCTTGACCTTCCCTCCCTGCTTGATACACCCGACGTCGGACCCGTGCGCGAACGCCGCGATATATTCCCCCCCCTCCAGCCTCTTGTACCAGTGACCTTCGGGCTTCACCTCCGTCATATCCAGTCGCCAGCTATCCTTCAAGAACACTAGCTTTTTGGTCTTCGCGTTCATCGCCACATAGCCACGAGTGGCCCGCCCCGTAGGGGACTTTGCGCTCACCGACGAACGCCCAACAATATACGATGCCTGGTCCTCCTCTCCAGCACCATAGATGACGTTGATCTTCTTCCTGGGGTAGTCGCCCGGGTCGCCTACAGACTCGAGAAGTGACTCGAGTAGCGCCGCGTTCTTTCCCCCTACAGCAGTCCGGATGGCCTGTGTGAATGCATCGGCGTCCTCCGGGGTCGCGTCACAGACACTCGGGTCCCACCCCCGCTGGGCGGAGTCCATCAGGTTGAAGCGGTAGAAGAATTCGGACAGTTCCCGATTTCCCTTCTTAGAATACTCGATGGGTGCCGACACTATCGCCCCAGCTCGGTCCCAGCGGAAGAGCCGGGCAACCTTGTCGAAGATCCCGACGGAGAAGACGCAAGTGCGGAACTGATACATCTGCATATGGGTGGAGTACACCGTCATCTGCCCGCGCGTGGCGCAGGTTGCTTCGGAATATTTGTGGAATTGTTCTGGTCCTCCAGGCTTATCGGTTTCGGCGAAGGGGTCAGAACCGGACCCTCGTTTGAACTCGACGAAGAGTTCTATCCGCTGGAAAGAGGTGACCCCATCTTTGGAGGCGTTTTTGATAGGGTCGTGTTTGGTGGGGTCGTAGAATACGATGTCTGGCTTGTACCTCGCGTCGGATTCGAGGCCTGGGTCCTTCGATGAGTCGTGTGCTCTGATCTTGTCACAGTACGAATTCACGATCTTGACCTAACGAGAAAAAGAATTGGGAACGGGAAGTAGATAGAGTGGGGGAAACGACGCACGAGTTTACCGTACATCACAGTTTCCTTCCCGCGCTTTGCGACGTCCTCAAACCCCGGCAAGGAGGCCTTGTCCTTTTTGGAAAGCGGTTGAGCGGGAAGGAACTTCTGAAAGAATAGTTTGACAGGCATCGGCCCGACGAAGTCATGTCGCATCTCGTTGTCCATATCCTCGCACAGTTTTCTGACGGGGGGGTTCCCTACGGCAGAGAATGTCCCTGCGCTGTTGCGGGTGTGTTTAGCGGGTGAGCTGAGGAGTGATGACATGGTTAGAACGAGACAGAAGTCAGAGGAAGGTGAGGAATGCATACCTGTTGGAGTCTTACTCGTTTTATAGTGAGTTGGATCGCCCTGTGGCCCACAGATGAGCGTGACTGCGCGATTGACCGTGGCGTCGCTTGTAGCAGATGGGCCTGGTGGCACAGGGCCGTGATAGAAACCTATTTCTTCCCACCGGAGGCAAGGGGCCAGCGGGTACCGTGTCTGGATCAGGAGGAGCACAACGGCAGGGTGGCTGATGTTTGGACGCGTGAACGCGATCACACGCCGCGACCATTGTCCGTCACGTGGGTCGTGTAGAATGTTCACACGCTCCTCACTTGGTCGGATCGCCTGGCAACTCCAAGTCGCAAAGTAGTGTATCCCCGGATACCCACCTTAACTGAGTGGATCCCAAAATTCGACGTAAAAAACTCAAGTTAGAAAACATCTGCAACAATTTCGTGATCTTCGATCTGTGGTTTATTGAACGTTAGAGGCCCATCTGTCGCTACAGCGCCATTGGAACCCGCGGCGTTGGCTTGGAATGACCGTGTTCCGTTGTCCACCCAAAGCGCCGAGGAGCCGTTTCATAAACCGCACGTACGTACGTCATCTGCCATGCATCCAGGCCTGGCCGGGGTTTACCGTAAGGGAGGTGCCGTTGCCCTCACTGGCGAGCGAAACGACCGCCAAACCCGGAAAATTCCCATTTTCGGCTGACCAGGGATGTGCCCCCCCTGCATGGAGGGAAGCATTTCACATAGTAGCCATTGAACACAACGGCGTCGAGCCGCCATGCCGTTCCCCCAACCAAGGTGCTTACTGGAATTGGTACGTTGTCCACCGGCTGGGTGCAGGTCGGCCAGAATGGTTTCAATTCAACCTCACGGCCGTAGCACCAACTCGTGGCTCCACGGGGTTTGATTTCCCATGGCCTGGGGCCGGACAACTGGAAATACCGCCTTGCCTCACAAACTTACCCACCGATGTCCATTGCTCAGTCCGTCAGCCCAGCGATGAACAACCTCCGTTCTGAACGCAACGTGGTGATTGAGATGGAGAACACGTGGCCGCCGGTGACGTACCATTACCGCCAGATAACTCTTTGACCGTGGGAGATCGGAACTGAGGGAGTAATTGCACGACAGCCCATAGGTCATAAGTATTGAGTGAGTTCGATGCAGGACGGGGAACTTCAATGGCAGATAACGCGTCAAAAGGATGGTGCGGCATGGTACCAGCGAGAGGGAATCACTGCACCACGGGTTCCTCATATACCATTCGGTACGTATGAGCCCCCGCTACGAGGACGGGAATCCGATTGTACCTCTCAGTACTTTGCCTCACAGTTCAGAAGTCCGTACGTATCATACACTTGGTATATTCGCCGCCATGAATGACCCTGGTGCCTTTGCCCCACCGACCAAAGATTTATTCTGATATCACCTTGCCCAGTAGGATGTAAACACGATCATCGCGGCATCCCTGATCTGGCTCACCGCAACATCACCCCTCAACTCCCGCCTATGATTGCGCACAATTGCTGATACTCCCATTTTCGCATGGCAAAGTCGCCAACCTCGACTCCTGCCACTTCCTTGCGCTGTCCTCTTATTAGAACGGTTTCCGACAAGTGCAACGAGATTGAATCCCTGGGAAGCCAGGACTGGACTGGTGGGGACCCATGATCACGATGCGCTCGGGGGTGCGGTGGTATTTCACTGATGCTAGTCCAGGTCTGAGCACGAGGATCCCACGGTTGATTCTGGGGGCCTTGAATACTGGCTGTATGCGTGTCCCGGCACGGGACTGCTCGATTCCGAGGGAGCGCTACTCAAGCAGGGCATAAAATGTGCCATGCTCCGCGCGTAATTCCAGTTGGTCAGGGGAGTTTGCACTTTCGACCTGTCTTCGAGGGCGTGGACCAATCATAAGGTAGAAATTCATCTGTCCCTTTTACGCGGGCATAGGTATAAAGGTACATACGGAATCGCGAGATCCGTTAGGGGGACTTGAATCTGTTCATCTGCTTTCCCACTCGGCTCATTGCGATGATCTGGGTGGCCGGGGAGCGGCGACGGGAACGGGCACCAATCTTGAAAGCGCTGTTGGAACCACTGACTATAGCTTCCTCTCGGAACGGTTTCAGCGACAGTATCGGGTGTTGGAGAGCATCCAAGGAGCACCAATAAGTCTGAGTGGTCCGCGATGAAATACCGCCGGTCGATGTGAACCCAGCTTTAACAGTGTACTGCCCCCGGGAGAAGCGATCCCGGGGTCAGAGAGCCTCGAACATCTAAAACATGGATACAAGTGTCAGCGCCAGCCCTGAGGTCGGTTATCAACGTAGAAGAGAAGGAGAGGAATGCGGAAAAAGAAAGAAGGGGTGAAAGTGGAAAACCAAAAAACGCACATTATCGGTGTTGTACAATATTGTGGCTATGCCCAACCGGTCGGTTGACCTCCTTGGAAGCAAACCCGGGATCGATCTACCTATTAGCTATTTCCCTCTGAGGGCGTGGGCCCTCCTCCGTCGGTGGTGTTACCACCATCGAACGCAGTTCCGCTCGACTTGTTGATATCCTCCTTATGACATCAGCACCTCCCCTGATACGTCGAGCAAGGAACTGATCCTCAGCAATACCCCGTATCTGGAAAGGGAGACACATATACTTGAATCACAGCGTCGAGAAAGAGTTTGGGACTCGGACGCTAAGACAACTTGAGACAATATCCACCGGTCAGAGAACTTCTGACTCACGTTCAGTCAAGACTTAGAACAGTAATTTAACCACAGGAGCCGCAAGGTGGTTGTGAGAAACCTGAACCCAGACCTCAACGTGAATCCTCACGGTAGTCCTCCACGCGCCAGGTTACGATCGGTTGCCAATCCGCCATCGTCATTGCTGAGAATGTTATGGTGAACGGCCATGGGGAGTTCGACCAATCGCGTCCGACCCTATTCAGCGGTGGAGTATCCGATGAGAGTAGAAGGTGGTGGCGGAGTAGGTGTTGTTTCAAGCGTTAGAAGGGGAGGTCGTCGCTATTCTGGACGAGGGTATCATTATGGAGCGTATTCCGGCGGCCGATAGCCGTGGATTTGAATCCGGCCTCCTCGAAGTAAATGGCGATGATTCGATGAGTCTTGTCTGGTCAGCGCTGTGCCCCCGAAAAATTGTGAGGGACAGCGGTACATACATAAGATTGAGCTCAAGTCCACGGGGAGGTGCCCCTGACGCGTCCGGAGTCCCTAACTTGGGGAACTCTTCCAACCAAAGGTTCTCTGACCAACCGGTCGGTGTGGTCCTAGCATAATAAAATCTGAGACGGGTCAGAAACGCCGAAGTACTGGGAACGTTACCAGGTTCGACGCCTGTTGCTGCTTAGTCAAGGTTACCAGTCGTGGTCTTGTAGTCGACGAAGCAGAGTTCGGGATGGGGAATGTTGTTGACGACGGCACAATCAGCCATGTTGTGGGTTGGGGAGGTACAAGAGTCGGTGACAGGGGCGGTTCGTTTCGAGCGTGTGGACGAACAAGGGTGAGGGGGTTGAGATCGGTTCGGGGCTGATCGCAATCCCAACACTTGACGACCACCATCTGCCACTATGTCCTCGACCTTCCTCACCACGAGCGATGGAGACATCATCCTACGCGCTGGCACAGAGCCCGACTCAAAGCATGACTTTCGCGTCCACAAATTCATCCTCTCTCTCGCCTCCACCGTTTTCAAGGACATGTTCACCCTCCCCCAACCATCTGACGAAAACCGAGACGGAGAATCACACATCCCCATCGTCGACGTTCCAGATTCCCCAGAAGTCTTCGATATAATCCTCCGATTTATCTATCCGGGGGTTGAACCTCCAGATATCATCGACGTACCGACCTTGTCCGCCTTGTTCTCCGCAGCGGATAAATACAACATCGTGTCGATACTCCCGATTCTGAGGCAATCCTTAAAGACGTTCTTGCCTGGCGACTCCTTCGGGGTGCACATCATCGCGTGTCGGTTCAGGCTCTTGGAGGAGGCGAAAGAGGCTGCACGGGTTTCGACTTCGTGGAGTATGATAAACCGGGACTACGGTGAAGCGGTCCAACACATCTCGGGTCCTGACATCTATCGATTCACCCGGTTTGTTCAAAAAAGGGAGCATGAGGGGCTATCAAAGATTGAGGCTTCACTTGGGTGGTGCCAGGCCGATTGCTACCACTGGGTTGATGGTGAAGATTTCTATTCCCGTCTTGCGAAGGAGGTCTCGGATGTATTCGTTCGTAATCCATGTCTGGAGGTCAAGGACCTGTTCGAGGTCTTTGACAAGATACCTGACCCTCCTCCCGGCTGCAAACGACGGGAGAACTCGGCCGAGTGGTACCATAACGGTGGTGCTGATGAGGCGTTCTTGTGTCCACTTTTGCCAATGTCCATCCGAAACAACCTAACGGTGGTCGCCAAGGAGCTGAAGAGGCACAATCACAAGCTGCTAGACGAGGCTTTTGGGAAGGGTGTTGGAAGTGGTTGAATGTCGAGGATGTGTCTTTGTATCCTATTTCGTGTGTTCTTTTACGCTGGGGTGTGCCCGCTCGGTGTCCTTGTTGCGTCTGGCCTTTACTCTGTGACCACTTTTTCAGCCCTCATTCAAGGTGTAAGATAGCGGCTGTAGCGAAGTGGGTGTCAATTCGAAGAAGTAAACAAACGCCAACGTGTACTCTAGCCCAATAGAATCCTAATCAGCATCTCACTTTTCGAGCGCCGCCGCCGCATCCACACCCCAATTCAACGACATCACTTCCCATTCCTGATCATGAACTATCTGCCATCACACGGGAACGGATCCCTCACAGTGGGGGTACTTCTCTTGTGGTGCGGAAAGTGTTGTTGCCAGTGGCGGCCTATCCCTCTCGATACTGGTTGGGTGATCCATTGTTTGACAACGTCTGGGGGGAGGGGGTGGAGAGATGACCGCTCAATGGAGTGTGTTATAGCGTCCGGCGTGTTCTGGTTGTGTGGCCCGGAAGGCGGGGCTGTCGTTTGCGCGACCGAGGCTGAAGAGCGCCTCGACAAGTTTCCGATTTCTGGGGGGGCACAGTCACTCAAATGTCCATCACTTGGTGTCGACCGGTACCTAAAGTTTAAAGTTTAAAGGCTTAATTTTGAGGAGAGCCGAACCGGGCATCAATTACCAAGACCCCGCGGCCGATTACTTTCGAAACCGATTACCGACAAAGCGCTCAGCACTCCTCCAAACCGACCACCACCTCCATCGATGGCTCCGACCTTCTTCACCACGGACGACGGGGACATCGTCCTGCGCGCCAGTCTGGAGCCCGGCCAACAGCACGATTTCCGTGTCCACAAGTTGATCCTCTGCCTCGCGTCTCCCGTCTTCAAGGACATGTTCACCTTCCCCCAACCACCCAACCAAACACAAAACGAAGGACGCCAACTCCCCATCGTCGATATTCCGGAATCCCCGGAAGTCATGGACACGATCCTACGTCTCATCTATCCGGGCGTCGAACCTCCAAAGATCCACAGCCTATCGACCGTGTCCGCTTTGTTATCAGCAACCGACAAATACAACCTCACATCGATGAGCCACCTTCTGAGGGATACGCTGAAGACCTTCTTGCCTGGTGACCCCTTCGGGGTGTACATCATAGCGTGTCGGTTTGGGCTCTTGGAGGAAGCGAAGGAAGCCGCCAAGGTCTCAAATACGCGGAGCATCCTACGACGCGGCTACGACGAAGAGATCCAACACGTCTCAAATAACGACCTCTTTCGGTTCGCCCGGTTTGTTCAGGACAGGGAGTGTATGGGGCTGTTGAAGATCGAGGAGTTTCTCGCGTGGTACAGCCTGGTGAGGTCTAATTGCCGGCATTGGGACGACGGTAAAGACTTCTATTACCGTCTTGCGAGGGAGGTGGGGGACGAGTTCATCCAGAACCCATGCGTGGAGCTCAGGGACTTGCTTATGGTCCTCGACAGGGTGCCAGATCCTCCCCCCGGCTGCGAACCACCATCGAATACGGCTGAGTTCTACCATAACGGGGATGATGAGGAGGCGTTCTCGTGTCCACTCGTACCCATGTCCATTCGCGATAAGTTGATGGATATTGCCGAGGGGTTGAACGATCTCAATCGTACCATGCTAAACCAGGCGTTCAGAGGTGTTTGGGGTGGGTGAATATTGGAGGCATGCCCTGCGTGTTCTATCATTCCATGTGTTCCATTGTGTTAGGTTGACGTATGTATGTATAACTATGGCGCTCGCACTTATTTTCGCATCTTCGAAGGCCAGGTTTTTTGTGATCTGAGATAGCTGATGATAGATTTAACACTTAAAACTTGACTATCATCACCATCACCAACCATGCCCCTGGCCCTCTTCACTACGAGTGACGGGGACATCATCCTACGTGCTGGTACAGATCCCGGCCCAAAGTATGACTTCCGTGTTCACAAATTCATCCTTTCCCTCGCATCTCCTGTCTTCAAAGACATGTTAACCCTCCCCAAACCACCCAACAAAAACGGGACCGAACACCCCGACATCCCCGTCGTCGATGTTACAGACACCCCAGACGTCTTGGACATGGTCCTACGATTCATCTACCCGGGGGTTGAACCTCCAAAATTCACAAGCGTCCCACCCCTATCCGCTGTGTTATCCGCAGCGGACAAGTACTGCATCACGTCGATGGTTCCCATGCTGAGGGATGCATTGAAAGCCCTCCTGCCTGGCGATCCCTTCGGGGTGTACATCGTAGCATGCCGGTTTGGATTCTCGGAGGAGGCGAAAGCGGCGGCTATGGTTTCGACCCCATCGTGCCTATTAAACCGGAGTTACGAGGAAGGCGTTCGACAAATGGCGAGCACCGACCTCTTCCGATTTGTTCGCTTCGTTATACGGAGAGAGGAATTGGGGCGGTCAAGGATCGAGAATTATCTTGTGCTGGCGTTCCACGGTCTTGACGGTAACTGCCTTGGGGATTCCAGCGACGACCACTGGGACACAGCCAGGGAGTTCTATGCCGACCTCACGAAGACAATCCAGGACGCGTTCGCTCGCAACCCAAATCTGGAACTCAAAGATCTACTCGTAGTCCTCGACAAGATACCTGACCCCCCTCTTGGCTGCAAGCCAGCACAGCACTCGGGCGACTACTACTACGAACACGATGAAGATGACGAGTTCTCGTGTCCGCTCCAACCAATGTTCATTCGGAGGGTCCTGGCGGACCTTGCTAAAACCTTAAACATCATCAGCCGTACGACGTTGGACGATGCTTTCGGGATCGATAGCGAGTAGATTGTGCGGAGGGAGCTGACCAGGATAGTTGTTGCAGCGTCGAGGTTGAGGAGAGTGTGAGAGAACGCGGTACATGTTTGACAGAGAGGACCGATTCCACGTTTGGATCAAGTTCTCGTAGTACGTACCTGTGTGTACGGTAGGCGCGTCCGGAAAGACGTTGTCGTCCTTTCGAACACGACTGATACTTCTCCTGCTTCGATCGAGGGGGTATCGTGAAATGCACGGCCGCACGTTGCACACGCGTGGGGGGCCCCTAGAGCTCGTAAATATGTCGTTGGAAGAGCACGGTGGTTCGCGCGTTCATGAGAGCCGGTATTGTAGGGGAAAGGGATGGAACGGGATCAAAATTTCGGCGCTAAGTCGCTTCTCGACGAGTTACCATGATCGACGACAGCGCACCCCATCGCGTTTTCAAGATTGACGAACTGACGAGGCTTATCACCAGCCAGCTCATCCATGCCAACCAGGAAAGCGCCGTGAATCTCGCTTGTGCTTGTCGATACCTCGAAGAGCCGGTCCTCAGCACGCTATGGGAGATACAAGAATCACTGCATAACCTCCTGGAGACGCTGCCTGGAGATAATTGGGACTGGGGCTACCCAGCACAGGGTGAAAGTGTGGTATGTAACCCGAACATCCAGATGGAGGAAACAAACACTTAATTTTAGGCCATCTCAGTTCAGGATCGTAGGGATTCCGTCGCTAAAGGCTTGGAGTCGAGTCCACCGCTACGCATCTTGGATGCACAAAATTAGTGATGATTGGATGGTACTTGAAGAAGAGACAATCTTCAAATTCCGCTTCAATACACCCGACGGTGGGTGGTTCCCGGCTTTGCAAGGGTTATCTTGGTGTATCAGGAGATCCAACCTTCCCTATGTCGACTTATTCTTCTCCCCGAATTTGAAGAGGATTTCCATTTCTATGTCGTGGGGCGATCCAGAAGTTCCCCGACATCTCCTGCCAGCTGTCGCCTCAACCATCTCCGCGATACCGGCAGCCGCTCTTCAATACCTATCTGTATACGCAGACCATCGTGGGATATCCCCAGCATACCTCAAAGACTCGCTCTCCTCCGTCATTTTGCGTTGCGGACCATCATTTACGGAGTTCTCCTCCCCGATCCCGCTGTCAGATGTGGCGATAAACCATTTAATTCATCTCCCCAATTTTCATACCTGGCACACCGAACACCCTCCGCCTAACTTCCCTGCTTCATTTCTGCCCCTCGTCTTCGCGCCCCTCAAAAAATTTATACTTGGGGAGGGCGCTGCACGTGGGTGGCTATCCTTTTTCAAGCGTTTTGGGAACTGTGTTTCCTCCACGCAAGGCACAACACCGTTGTCCAGGGTGGCAGAATCACTAGAATCCCTACACGTTGGAAACTTCCCCAATCCTATCATCGGCGCCTCCTTCGCCTCCATAATTCAAACATTTCGGAACCTCACCCATCTGAATGTAAATGTCGACTGCTATGACGAACTCCGTGACCAATGTGTCTTCAAACTCAACGACGACAATGTTTTCGAGCTCGCTATGGCCCTGCCTCGACTTGACTCCCTTCTCCTCGGATACCCGTGTCACAGGAATACATGTGCCACGACGGTCGCTTGCCTCCTTCCAATTTCCGTTCATTGCACCGAATTGCAATCACTGGAGATCCACCTCAATACGACGAGCATCGTTGATGATCTCGAGAACATCTCAGAAGATCCTCGATTCCAAGGATTACGCTTGCTTCGGAAGTGTAGCCTTTCATATTTGGACGTCCGTGACATGCCACTCACCCTCGATGAGTCCGGTCTGGAAACCGTGACGCGCGGGATGATGGACATATTCCCGGACCTGGTATGTTGTGAAGGGTGGGATGAGCTCAATTGGAAGATTGCTGAGCGTGGGGGGGTGTATTAAGACCCCAGCAGATCGTGTGGCCAACGACTGGCTCGGTTAGGGTAGTGGTGTCAACCCTCCTCTTTCACCCTCTCCCCACGATGACCACTTTGTTTAGTACCATCGCCTTCCAGTTGGAAGTACAATGGTTGCACGAGTGGCGGCCCGACCTAAGAAACCTTATCGCTGTTAGACAGGGTCGATTCAATGTGAGCTTTCTATTGAATTGAATTTGGCGTTTTGCCCTGCGTTGGCTGCACAAATTCGAACAGTACCAGTTTGAGTGTGTTTTTTTTTGCATCCAGCTCTTGCTTCGTGTTTGCTCACCTGATATTCGTCAGGACGGACGATGCGATCCGATGCGGCGTTAGTGCCAGTCACGCCGCTCTAGGCGTGTTACGTAGTCTTAGGGCAGAACAACACGCGCCACCATCATATGTTGGGATTTTGAACATGGATAGGTGGGAAGAACGCCCTTGGAGTACCCCGCGAGACTATCAATGCCGTCAGACTTGGCTCTGGGGCTTGGCTGCTGGGGGAGGGGCGGGTTCTTCCATAATGCGTTGTGGGGAGTTCCACATAACACAGCCTCTGTAGACTCGCGCCGGCCCAACGATGTGCCGACCGATCCGTAGGTAGCGAACGCACGAGCTTACCCGAGATCCCACATGGACTCGAGGCTCGTCGAATAAAACAAAAACCTTTATTTATATTCAAATCCAATTAAACTAGAACGTATATAAAGACCTGTGATAGATAGAGAAAACAGGACGCTTTACAACGGTTCCATCTCGTGTGAATACTCAACCTCTCGAACTACCGACGACTTTCGGATTACCCCGAGTCAAGTCGGACTTTCTCGAGGCCGCAGGTTCACATCTTTTTGAACCCAACTCAGCTTCCGACAGCGAAGCTATCTGCTTTTATCCTTTCTCTATCTATCTGCTTTCTCTTATCTCTATAACGACAAAACCGCTCGGCTTGATCACCCGGGCGACCCAAAAACATATCTCATTCGGTATTTTTCTATTCTCTACCTATTATGACTAACAACTCTCGAGAACGTGGGCCGAAGGATGGCCAGAAGAAAAAACCTGGATTTTTCTACCAGAACGTCCCTGACGACGAAACTGCTTCGGGAACCAAGGAAAAGGACCTTGGAGCACGTTGGGGACTGGAACAAGGTACGTCTGGACAACGGGGACGAACGACGCGGACGCGCGCTCGAGCTCAGACGATACCCGGTGATTTGGAGGTGGTCCAGCCGGAGGAAACGAGCCTGGATCAACCGGAGCAATCCGGCGATGATCGGCAAAGCCTTGATCAACCAGTAGTGTCTGGCGATGATCGGCCGGGCCTGGATCAATCTACTCAGGTAGACGATGATCGGCGAGAGCGAGGTGCAGAAGGACCTGACCCCGACGACCGCCTATCATACGCTTCGGAAGAGGACCGAAGGGAGCGATCGGAGCAGGATGCTCCGGGAACCCAGCATGGTGCGACGGCATGGAAAAGGGTTAAACGAAAGCGAGGTGAGCTTTCAGGGCGGTCGGATTCCTCCGAAGTGGAGGGCGACTTGCTAGTGGACACCGGGTCCGAGACTAGTAACAACAAAAATAAATATTTCCCCGAGTGGTTTGGGGATAATGGTAAAGAGCGTGAGGATCGCGACTCGGTAAAAGGGGACCACGAGGAAGAACGTGGATCCGAGGCCTCGAGCCCAAAGAAGCCCAGTAGGAAGCGACATCGAAAAAGGAAATCTCCTAAACGGGAAAACCGTAAGGAGAAACAACCGAAGAAACCAGTTGGTTTCAGGGAATTGATGTCGTCGATCAGCATGGCCGGGCAAAGCGAAACGGTTTCGAGACACCAAACGGTGAAGAAACCGACGGCTGTTACCTTTAGGCGAGAGGAAGGAATCCCACACGGGTTGCGGTTCAATGCAACCGATGGGAAAAGAGGCTCGCGGGAGAACGCGACCCACGGGGATACAAGCGAGCGTGAGAGGTCAGATCCCGACAGTCCTGATGGTGATGGATCCGAGGGCGGTAATACACCAAAGAAGCGAAGCCGCAAGTCGACGAGATCCACCGGCGGGTCGGAGAGATCAACGTCGACGCACCCGAACCCTTCCATACCATCAACTGGCCCTGGATCTGCAGCCTCGAGGCAATCACTGAGATCATCTTCGAGCTCGTCGGGTACCTCGAGTACTTCGAGCACTTCGAGCTCGTCGAGTTCAAGCTCTTCAAACTCTTCCCAAGCTTCGAGTACCTCGAGCTCATCGACCTCTTCAAGTTCTTCATCTTCGAGCTCATCGAGCAGCAGCGCTCGGCCCTCGAGACGTAACAAAAGGAATAAGAGGAAGTCGAAGTCTAGTAGGAAGAAGAGTAGCCGAAAGAAGGGAAAGAAGAAGGAGACGAAGGCTGAACGGGATGAGCGAAAGGCTCTCGCAAAACTAAGGGTAACACCGCCTAGTGTGTACGACGGTCGACCCGACCTCAACGTGTTCGATAAGTGGTGCTACGAAGTCAACAACTGGGTCCGTTTGAGTAAATACCTGGACCGGACAGCCTTGCGACTACTTGTCTCATATGTCTCAGGGAAGGCGTCAGATTTCTTCATGGATTACATCGCTGGTCACGAACACCGATGGGTAATGAGGACGATGTACGAAGCACTATTTGACTACTGTTTCCCGGTGAACTTCAAGGATAAGCTTCGAGCTCAACTGAGCCAGGCGGCGCAGGGTAAGCGCAACGTCCGGGACTTCGTGCGGGAAATCGAGAAGCTCGCATCTCGGTTCCCTGATGTCAACGAGCGAACGGTGATCCAGACGTTCTGGAACGGCTTGAACCAGCACATCAGGATTCGTCTGATTGAGTGGGATATTTCCCCGGAGCACACGCCGCTCGAGGCGATTGTCAAGAAGGCGATGTCTATTGAGAATAGTGAAGAGGCGCTTAGGAGGGAATTGAAGGCGACTGGTGCTACGGGACCTCCTGAGAGAAAGTGGGGACGGTTCGCAAATCGTGTGGATGGTCCCCAACCGTTCAGACCTGCCGTGGAAAACAACGGGTCAGGTTCCAGAGAAAAAAAAGAGAAGTTCCGGGCAAACTCAGTGACTCCCCAGTCGTCGGCCAACCAGTCGCAACCGCAAGGTCAGGAAGGTCGTAGGCATGGTCGCAAGTTGAGTAAGGCCAAGCGGGACCAGTTGCAAGCGGCTGGAAAGTGTTTCCAATGTGAGGAGACTGGGCATGATCAGCGCAACTGCCCCAAGCTCCACTCGATGAGACAACCCACAGTCAACGCGGTGAAGGTCAATAATATCGAGTTGGCTCGGCTGGAGCGCCTCTCGAACGCGAAGACTGCGGCGGACGTTCAAGTGGGTGTGATGGAGTTTGGTTCGGAGGGCGGGTCATCTGATGAAATCACGACTCCCATGTGGCAGGCTTACTATCTCTGTGCAACTGAATGGGGACGAGATGACCGGTGGCTGGAAGTTAAGACACGCTCGAAGAGCCGGTACACAATATACCAGTACGACACAGGTTCCGGTGAACTGGTGGAAATTTCTGATGAGTTGCAGCCGCATATGGGGGTCTTGGAGGTTTGCGTGACCCGGTTTACGGATCCAAAGTTTAGGCTTGCGGACATGTGGAGTCCGTGGGCGAATACAAACATGTCTTGTATCCGGGAGGGCGGGTACCGAAACAGGCGAAAGTATAAAATTTGGAAGTGGACGGCTCTAAAATGGCTACGAGAACTAGCTACGGACCAGGTGAAGTTCGAGTCTCGCCGCTTACACGATGCAGTGGTCGTCACGCCTGCAATGGATGGATACTGCCTGCATATGTTAGGGACGAAAGTGTACTACCGTCTGAATCACGCGGAGGTCCTAGGGGATAAGTTCAACATCAGACGGGTGTTGAACCAGATGCGTGCTGCTGCAGACCTGGACGAATCAGACAGGCCATCGATATACAGGGATTCCACCCTCAATCCCCGGCAGAGCACGATGCTAAATGCCATTAAACTCATGGTGGGGGCATCTCAAACCCGAAAACGAAAACAGCCGGAGGGTGTGTCCACAATCGAGAGGACCACGATGCGGATGAAGGACCAGACAAGAAAGGTGCCGGAACCGATAGTGGTACTTGCGAAGATCAATGGACACCAAATCCGAGCATTGTTGGATACTGGTTCGATGGCTGACTTCCTGTCGACGACAGTCGCGGACCAGTTGGACATACAGAAGGAATACTATGCGAAGCCATTATCTGTACAACTAGCGGTTCACGGATCCCGCTCGAAGATCAACTGTGGTGCTCGAGTAAACTTCCAGTATCAGTCTATCAACTGCGAGCGGCGATTCGATATTGCCAACCTCGACAATTACGACGCTATCCTCGGAACACCGTTCCTGTTCCAACATAAGGTAGCAGTGGGAATAAACCCATCGTGTGTTGTTGTAGGGAGCAATAATCCGGTCGAGCTTGAGGGACCCGAAGTGATAACAATCAGTTCAGCTGCAGCGGACTTGCTAAATGACGGATTGGACAAACTCAGGGCGGAACTGAGGCGGGAAGCGGAGGACTTATGTACGGACACTTCGAAAACGGCACTTCCTCCCATGAGAGCGGTAAACCACACTATTCCGTTGATCGATGAACACAAGGTGTATCGATTCAGACTGTCCAAGTGTCCGGAAGCGTTTCGAGAGCAGTGGAGAGAAAAGAAAAGCTCATACCTGCAAACGGGACGTTGGCGAACAGCAACCGGGCACAATGCGATACCTTTATTGATGATTCCAAAGGTCTCGACTGTAGGGGGTAAGCCAGGATTGAGGACGGTGTTCGACAAACGAGAACAGAATGAGAACACATACAAACTGGCATCCTCCCTACCGGACATTGAAGAGATACTTCGAGAAGTCTCGAGGCACAAGTATCGAAGTCTAATTGATGGAAAGGATGCATATGAACAGATCCGGGTGATTCCAGACCATGTACCGCGAACGTTGTTCACTACACCTGACGGAACAATGGAGAGTCTAGTGATGCAACAGGGAGATAGTAATGCAGGTGCAACGTACCAGACCCTAATGAACCACCTGTTCGCATCGTACATCGGTGTGTTCATGTTCGTGTACCTTGACAACATCATTATATTCTCGGACACAATCGAAGAGCATGTCAAGCACGTCAAGATTGTGTTCGACATACTTCGAAAGGAGCGGTTATTCCTCAGTCCAAACAAGATGCAGTTCTTTGCCGAGGAACTGAAAATCCTGGGGCATATAATCGATGCGAAAGGAATCCAGATGGATCCACATAAGGTGGACAAGGTGGTGAACTGGAAGACCCCAACGAACAAGGACTTGCTGAGGAGCTTCATCGGTGCGGTGGGATTTCTGGCACCCGATTGCAAGGGAATCAGGATACCAATGGGACACCTATCTTCACTCACAGCTGAAACACGGCCGTGGAGATGGGATGATACAGCCCAACGTTCATTCGATAAGGTTAAGCGAATCGTGGACGAACACCGAGACAAACGTCGAAGAGCTCTAGACTACTCGAAGGACGCCGATCCGATATATGTCACTACGGATGGTTGCCTGACAGGTGGCGGTGGGTTCGTCAGCCAAGGAAAGGACTCCGAGTCAGCGAGTGTCGTTGCATTCTGGTCCGGGAAGTGGAACGCAGCTCAGCAAAACTATCCTGTCCATGAACAGGAACTACTTGCACTTGTCGAGACACTTAAACAGTTTCGAGGCGTGCTGCATGGAACCAAATTCATAATCCACACGGACCACAAGGCGCTCGAATACTTCATGAAACAAAAGAACCTATCGCCTAGACAACACAGGTGGATAGACGTGTTGAGTGAGTTTGAGTTCGAGATAAAGTACATCCCTGGAGAAACAAACGGGTTTGCGGACGCCTTGTCAAGGATATACAGCGATGAACCCAAAGGAATTGTTCGAGCTGAAAGTGAATTCATTGACGAAGGCGAGGACACAGAAACTAAACGGACAATCAGGGTACACCCTATCTACGTGGAAGTGTATATATTGTCGTTGATGAACGCAGTTACCAGGAGGTCAACCCGCTTGGCGGACAAACCAGCTCCTCGCTACAAGGAGACTCGAGACCAAGGAGCGAAGGGAAGGAAACCTGCGGGCATGGGAGAGTTGCCTGAAGAGACGGCAACACCAGGAACGCCCAACGTCCTGGAACCCATCCCCAGCAATCCGGTCACTCGTGAACCGGCCATAGCGAAACCCGCACTAGTCGGAAATCGACTCTTCGAGGCGTCGAGTGACCTCGGTCTATCATTTCCCGATTGCATCAGGAACCAGTATGGCGAAGATGGGTTCTTCAAGCCAATACTAGCGAACCCGGAAGAGTTCACCAACTTCGCGATACGCGATGGCCTTGTGTACTTCAAATCTGAAGGGATTGAAACGGTCGCAATCCCAGACGTACAAATCGGCGGCCAAAGCGTGAGAGAGGTGTTAATCAGACAAGGACATTCTATTCTGGCTCACCTGAGCGATGAGAAAACCGCGACTTACATGCGAGATCAGGTCTGGTGGAAATCCATGATTAGCGACATCACGGATTACTGCCGATCGTGTCAGACGTGTGCGGTTAGCAAGCCTCAGGGTGGGAAGCCGCATGGGAAACTGAAAACCATGCCTATTCTGACGTACCCGTGGCAGTACATTGGTGTTGACTTCGTGGGACCATTGCCGGAATCGTCTAACCGAACTGGCGGATATGATATGATCTGCGTGGTGATTGACTTGTTAACATCAATGGTACATTTGATTGCCTCGAAACAGACTTACCGAGCAACTGATATTGCCGAGTTGATGTTCGAGGCAGTGTACAAACTGCATGGGCTTCCGGAACGCATTGTTAGTGATCGGGACTCACTGTTCACTTCAAAGTTTTGGAGGCGACTGTATCGGTTGTTAGGGACAGAGCTTAGAATGTCTTCGGCGTTCCATCCACAGACCAACAGAGCAACAGAACGTGCGAACCGAACTGTAACTCAGATGATTCGTCAGTGTGTCTGCCCGGACCAAAAGGACTGGGTGACCAAGCTTCCGGCGATCGAGTTTGCGATCAATTCAGCGAGGTCGAGTACAACGGGGTTCTCTCCATTTCAACTTAACTATGGTCGGAACCCCAGTCCAATGATCTGGAGGGGTCAGGAGGAGTTCCCAGGGGTCCGAAGGTTCGCTGAACAAATGAAGTTAGCGATCATGAGCGCGCATGACTCAATCATCGCCGCACGGGTGGTAAATACGGTACAGGCGAATCGAAAGCGAGTCGCAGTTGATCATAAAGTCGGGGACCTGGTTTATTTGTCGACTAAGAATATATCGCTACCGAAGGGACGGGCTAGGAAGTTAGCTCCGAAGTATCTCGGCCCGTTCGCGATATCGAAGGTTCTGAAGGAGGGAGCGACATACCAGTTGGATCTGAGCGAAGAACTGCTCAAACGTGGTATAAACCGTTCGTTCCACGCATCATTGCTGAAGCCGCATGTACCGAACGACGATAGAAGGTTCCCGGGAAGGTTACCTTCTCAGATCCCTGGCTTTGGCGAGAAACCCGATGAGTGGATCGTCGAGGGAATCGTATCACACCATGGCAAGGGTGTACGGAGTGAATTCGAGGTTCTGTGGAAGGCGGGTGATCGGACTTGGGCGCCGTATCACGAGGTGGCTCACCTGATAGCGATGGATCGCTACTGCGAGTTGATGGGGGTGGAGAACCCGGGCGACTTACCCGCCGCTTACGCTAAGCGTGAGGAGCCTAAGATTTCAGTTAGTGTGGCCTTCATAGAGGCTGAGGACTATAAAGGCGAGGGTTCGAGGTGGCGGGTTCCCCACTACTTCAACATGACCCAGCAACTCTCGCACGAAGAATGGCTCGAGTGCGCCGCCTTCGCTGGCAAGCTTGATTGATACCTTCGAGGCTCCAGCTAGGACGCCCCCGGCCAGCCTCCTCCCCATTATCCCGAGTACCTTCGACTGGCCGATCGTGGGCCAACGACCGGTGATACACTCAACGCGACCCCCGCAAATGCGCCAACCTATGGGCCGGGCTACCCTGTTCCCCACGGCACGGTTTCCATGCCTCCCGAGGCTCTCAGTTCCATCCTCGAGGCGCAGGTTCAGATGGTGCGGTTGGTAGCTCGGCAGGGTGGTTCGCCCTACCCCTCGCCTCACCACTCCAATGATCCGGAGCCAAGGTACTACGCTCGTGGGCGTGGGAAGTACCGGGGTGGTGGACGTTTTGGAAGGTCGAGGCCATCGAACGTGGCCGGTAGGAAGGTGGTTGAGGCACCACCCGAGCCTGCTCCAAGTACCGATCCTACCGTGATCGACGCGGCTGTGATGCAGATGCTCAACGACCTTAGTTCGCCGATGGGAAGTCCCGGCCCAAGCTCGGTGGCCCCTTTGGTGGCGTCCCCACAGGTCATGGAGGACCCAGGTTCGGAATTTTTGGCCTTGGCCCAATCTTACGCTGATGGCACGATTGCAGACGTAGCTGATATCGCCGAGCAGCTTTCCGGTGGGATTAGTGGCATCGAGATTGGAGGTATCTCGTCTGGCGGTGTTGGTGGCGCTGGGTTCGACGGTGTCCCGTCCCAGGGCGTCGGGGGTAAAGGCAAGGGGAAGGCGGTTATGAGGCCAGGGGATGGGGAGGACATGGTCCTCGTGTAAAATTTTCTTTCTACCCTACGGTGTGGACAGTAGTGTCGGACTCTACTGGGAGGGCGGATGTAGACTCGCGCTGGCCCAACGATGTGCCGACCGATCCGTAGGTAGCGAACGCACGAGCTTACCCGAGATCCCACATGGACTCGAGGCTCGTCGAATAAAACAAAAACCTTTATTGATATTCAAATCCAATTAAACTAGAACGTATATAAAGACCTGTGATAGATAGAGAAAACAGGACGCTTTACAACGGTTCCATCTCGTGTGAATACTCAACCTCTCGAACTACCGACGACTTTCGGATT
>Ga0307511_10001078_pt1 | contig 29008 bp, 28 predicted proteins | sample 13_EM_MG_FD_200266 | JGI IMG/M metagenome (GOLD analysis project Ga0307511, IMG submission 200266) | Populus trichocarpa ectomycorrhiza microbial communities from riparian zone in the Pacific Northwest, United States - 13_EM | ecosystem: Host-associated > Plants > Roots > Unclassified | place...
TGGCCAGCGCCAGCCCGATCGCGGTCAGCACCCAGCCGGTCAGGACACTCGCGGGCCCGTCCGCGAGCCCGCCGGGCAGCGACAGCCCGCCGCCGTCCTTCGCCCGGCTCGCGTACGCCTCCACGGCGAGTCCGGCGGCCAGCACCGCGATGCCCCAGGGGAGGCCTCGGGGGGCTTCCCGGGGAGCCGCGGGGCGCGAGGGGTCGGGGTGGTCGGTGGCGGGCGCTGCTGCGCTCGTGCCCTCCAACTGCTCCTGCTGCGCGGGCTGTTCGGCCGCCTCGGGCTCCGGCCCGCCGCCGCGCGCACCCGCTCGCAGGCGCGCGCCGAAACGGCCGTACGCCCCGAAGGTCTCGCGGGAGCCTGGGCGGCCCTGCACGCCGAAGCGGCCGTACGACCTCGCCGGGCCCTTCTCCGAGGCGGGGCGGAGGTCCCGGGGGCGTAGGACGAGTGCCACGGAGACGGAAGCGATCACCGGTACGAGTGCCAGCAGGGTCAGTGCTGCCGGGAGCGGCAGGGGCTGGTCCGAGGCCAGGAACTCCGCCGCCGCTCCGTCGAAGGGCATGCCCGTGAGGTCGCCGCGGAGGTGGAGGAAGAAGAGGAGGGCCAGCATGGAGCCGAGGGTGCAGGCGAGGGCGGTCGTGGTGGCCGAGATCGCCATCAGGCGGCCGGGGCCGAGGCCGATCGCGGAGAGGCCGGGGCGGGGTTTTGTCGCCGGGTCGGTGCGGGCGACGGCCACCGCGAAGTAGACGGTGGCGGCCAGCGGGGTCGCGCACCAGCCGAGTCGGAGGGCCGCGGCGGCGGGGGAGTCGGGGTGGCCCATCGCGTAGCCGAGGGTGCACAGGAGGAGGAAGCCCGTGCCCGCCGAGGCCACCGCGACCAGCAGGCGGCGGAGTTGGACGGCGGGGTGCGAGCCGCGGGTCAGACGGAGAGCGAGCACGCGGCCCGGCCTTCCGTCTCCGTGACCGGGGGAAGGTGGACGGTGTTCACGCGGCGTCCGTCGAGGAGCGACACCGTGCGGTCCGCGAGGGCCGCGGTCTCCGCCTCGTGGGTCGCGAGGACGACGGTGATGCCGTGCGAGCGGGCCGCGGTGGTGAGCGTGCGCAGGACGTGGGCGCGGTCGGCGCGGTGCAGCGGGGCCGTCGGCTCGTCGGCGAACAGGACCGTCGGCGCCGGGGCCAGCGCGCGGGCGATGGAGACGCGCTGGCGCTCGGCCTGGCGCAGTTCGTGCGGTCGCTTGCGGGCGTGGTCGCCGATGTCGAGGCGGTCCAGCCACTCCAGGGCGGCGGTCTTGGCCCGGCGTCGGCTGGTGCCGCGCAGCATGAGGGGGAGGGCCGCGTTCTCCCAGACGTTCAGCTCGGGGACGAGTACGGGCGCCGGGTCGATCCAGCCGAAGCGGTCGCGGCGCAGCCGTTCGCGGGTCATCGGGCCCATGGTGTGCACGGGCACGCTGTTGAACCAGACCTCGCCGCGGTTCGGGCGCTCAAGACCGGAGAGGCAGCGCAGCAGGGTCGTCTTGCCGCTGCCGCGTGGGCCGCTGACGGCGAGGATCTCGCCCTCCCGGACGCCGAGCGAGACGCCGCCGAGCGCGGGCGTTCCGTCGTGGTGCTGGAAGTGCAGGGCACGTGCCCAGAGCACGTCGTTGTCCGGCGGGGTCACCATGCGCGTACACCTCGTTCAGATCCGTTTTCCCGTATCGCATCCCCCGTCCGGGGGAACGAAGAGGGGGCCGATCGGTCACTGGCACGCTAAGGAGCGGTCGGCGGGAGCCCGGACAGCACACGGCCCCGGGCTGCCGTTTCTCACTCGAACGGCGGCGCCGGGGCCGGTGTTGATCATCCAGAAGGAAGATCGGAACCTGGGGGAGATCGGAACCCGAGGTCGATCAGAGCTTGGTCCAGGCCTCCGTCAGCACCTGGCGGACGATGCCTTCGATCTCGTCGAAGGTCGACTGGTCGGAGATCAGCGGCGGCGACAGCTGGATGACCGGGTCGCCGCGGTCGTCGGCGCGGCAGTAGAGGCCGTACTCGAAGAGCTTCTTGGAGACGAAGCCGTAGAGCACGCGCTCCGACTCCTCGTCCGTGAAGGTCTCCTTGGTGGCCTTGTCCTTGACGAGCTCGATGCCGTAGAAGAAGCCGTTGCCGCGGACGTCGCCGACGATCGGGAGGTCGTGCAGCTTCTGCAGGGTCTGCAGGAAGTTGGCCTCGTTGTCGAGGACGTGCTGGTTGAGGCCCTCGCGCTCGAAGATGTCGAGGTTGGCGAGGCCGACCGCGGCGGAGACCGGGTGGCCGCCGAAGGTGTAGCCGTGCAGGAAGGTGTTGTCGCCCTTGTAGAACGGCTCGGCCAGGCGGTCGGAGATGATGCAGGCGCCGATCGGGGAGTAGCCCGAGGTCATGCCCTTGGCGCAGGTGATCATGTCCGGCACGTAGTCGAACTTGTCGCAGGCGAACATCGTGCCCAGGCGGCCGAAGGCGCAGATGACCTCGTCCGAGACGAGCAGCACGTCGTACTGGTCGCAGATCTCGCGGACCCGCTGGAAGTAGCCGGGCGGCGGCGGGAAGCAGCCGCCGGCGTTCTGCACCGGCTCCAGGAAGACCGCGGCGACCGTCTCCGGGCCCTCGAACAGGATCTGCTGCTCGATCTGGTCGGCGGCCCAGCGGCCGAAGGCCTCCGGGTCGTCGCCGAACAGCGGGGCGCGGTAGATGTTGGTGTTCGGGACCTTGTGCGCGCCCGGGACGAGCGGCTCGAACGGGGCCTTGAGGGCCGGGAGTCCGGTGATGGACAGGGCGCCCTGCGGGGTGCCGTGGTAGGCGACCGCGCGCGAGATGACCTTGTACTTCGTGTGCTTGCCCTGGAGCTTGAAGTACTGCTTGGCGAGCTTCCAGGCGGTCTCGACCGCCTCGCCGCCGCCGGTGGTGAAGAAGACCTTGTTCAGGTCGCCGGGCGCGTGGTGGGCGAGACGCTCCGCGAGTTCCACGGCCTTGGGGTGGGCGTACGACCAGATGGGGAAGAAGGCCAGCTCCTTCGCCTGCTTGGCCGCCGTCTCGGCCAGCTCGGCGCGGCCGTGACCGGCCTGGACCACGAACAGACCCGCGAGACCGTCGAGGTAGCGCTTGCCCTTGTCGTCGTAGATGTAGGTGCCCTCGCCACGGACGATCGTGGGAACGGGCGCGTTCTCGTACGAGGACATGCGGGTGAAGTGCATCCACAGGTGGTCGTACGCGGTGCGGCTGAGGTCCTTGCTCACGGTTATCGGGTTCCCCACATGTAGGTCTGCTTCTTGAGCTTCAGATAGACGAAGCTCTCGGTGGAGCGCACGGCGGGCAGTGCCCGGATGCGTTTGTTGATGACGTCCAGCAGGTGGTCGTCGTCCTCGCAGACGATCTCGGCGAGGAGGTCGTACGAGCCCGCGGTCATCACCACGTACTCCACTTCCGGCATGGCCGTCAGCGCGTCCGCCACGTTCTCGACATCGCCCTCGACGTTGACACCGACCATCGCCTGTCTGCGGAAGCCCACGGTGAGCGGGTCCGTGACGGCGACGATCTGCATGACGCCCTGGTCGAGCAGCTTCTGGACGCGCTGGCGCACGGCCGCCTCGGAGAGGCCGACGGCCTTGCCGATCGCGGCGTACGGCCGGCGGCCGTCCTCCTGGAGCTGTTCGATGATGGCGAGGGAGACGGAATCCAGATGCGGAGTCCCGTTCCTGGACTCGCGCGAGTCCCTGTGTTCTGCGCTACGACTGGCCACGGCTTCACTGTGCACGACGTCTCGACCGTTCCGCAAGGCCGCTTCGATGAAATTCGTTGTTTACAAGGTCGAGACTTGCGGATTTCGTAGTCCTGATGCGATCGGGGGTGTTGAAAACGTGGGCCGGGCGATTAGGGTGGGTGTCTCAGTGATTGGACACCTGAACTTGGAGGGCCGGCAGTGAGCACCGAGCTGCGTCGTCTGCGCAATTACATCGACGGTGAGTTCCGGGACGCCGCCGACGGACGGACCACCGAGGTGGTCAACCCGGCGACCGGCGAGGCGTACGCGACCGCGCCGCTGTCCGGAGCGGCGGACGTGGACGCCGCGATGGCGGCCGCCGCCGCCGCGTTCCCGGCCTGGCGGGACGAGACTCCCGCGGCGCGTCAGCGGGCCCTGCTGAAGATCGCGGACGCGTTCGAGGAGCGGGCCGAGGAACTGATCGCGGCCGAGGTGGAGAACACCGGCAAGCCGATCGGGCTGACCCGCTCCGAGGAAATCCCGCCGATGGTCGACCAGATCCGCTTCTTCGCGGGCGCCGCCCGGATGCTCGAAGGCCGCTCGGCCGGCGAGTACATGGAGGGCATGACCTCCATCGTCCGGCGCGAGCCGATCGGCGTCTGCGCGCAGGTCGCGCCCTGGAACTACCCGATGATGATGGCGGTGTGGAAGTTCGCGCCGGCGCTGGCCGCCGGTAACACGGTGGTGTTGAAGCCCTCGGACACCACCCCCGCCTCCACCGTCCTGATCGCCGAGATCATCGGCTCGATCCTCCCCAAGGGCGTCTTCAACGTCGTCACCGGCGACCGCGGCACCGGCCGTCTGATGGTCGAACACCACACCCCGGCGATGGCCTCCATCACCGGCTCGGTGCGGGCCGGCATGTCGGTCGCCGAGTCCGCGTCCAAGGACCTCAAGCGGGTCCACCTGGAGCTGGGCGGGAAGGCTCCCGTCGTCGTCTTCGAGGACACCGACATCGCCAAGGCCGTCGAGGACATCTCGGTCGCGGGCTTCTTCAACGCCGGCCAGGACTGTACGGCGGCGACGCGCGTCCTCGTACAGGAGGGCATCCACGACGAGTTCGTGGCCGCGCTCGCCAAGGCGGCGGCCGAGACGAAGACCGGGCAGCCGGACGACGAGGACGTGCTCTACGGCCCCCTGAACAACCCCAACCAGCTCAAGCAGGTCTCGGGCTTCATCGAGCGGCTCCCCGCGCACGCCAAGGTGGAGTCGGGCGGCCACCAGGTCGGCGAGAAGGGCTACTTCTACGCCCCGACCGTCGTCTCCGGCCTCAAGCAGGACGACGAGATCATCCAGAACGAGGTCTTCGGACCGGTCATCACCGTCCAGTCGTTCACGGACGAGGCCCAGGCGATCGAGTGGGCGAACGGCGTCGACTACGCCCTCGCGTCGTCCGTGTGGACGAAGGACCACGCCCGTGCGATGCGGCTGTCGAAGGCGCTCGACTTCGGCTGCGTGTGGATCAACACCCACATCCCGCTGGTCGCGGAGATGCCGCACGGCGGCTTCAAGAAGTCCGGCTACGGCAAGGACCTCTCGGCCTACGGCTTCGAGGACTACACGCGGATCAAGCACGTGATGACGTCGCTGGGCGAGTAGTTGTTACGAGCGTAAGCGCGCGGCCCCGGACGGGAGTTGATCCGTCCGGGGCCGCGCTGTTCCCCCCTCCGGATGGTCAGGAGTTCTCGAAGGCGCGGGTGAGGGAGGGCAGTTCGGAGGTGACCTTCCCGGGCTTGCCCGGCTTGCCCGCCTTGCCGGGGGCCGGCAGCGGGGGCAGGTCGGCCGGGTCCGGGAAGGCGATGCCGGCCTTCTCCAGGATGGGCCCGCATGCCTTGACGGCCTTCTTGTAGCCGGCCGTCGTCGGGTCGAAGTCCCCCTTGGCGACCTTCACTTGAAGGCTGACGTGCCCCGCCGAGTCCTTGGCCGCGTGGAAGCCGGGGAAGACCGTCTGCCCCTGCTCGCGCATGCAGCGGGCGAAGTGCTTGTTCGCGGTGTTGAGATCGCCCGGCGCGTTCGAGGTCGGGTGGTAGGCGACCGCGAAGGCCGCGTGCTGGGGAGACGCGAAGTGTTTGCCGCCCGTGCCCGTCGCGATGGTCACGTCGGAGCCGGATACAACGGTCGCACGGGGCGCGGTGGTTGTCGTGCCGGACGCCTGCGCCGCCGTCGTGCCGAGCGCGGCGGCCGACAGTACGGCGATCCCGAGGGCGATCCGCTGCGACCTGGTCGCCAGAGCGCGCATGGTTTCCTCCTGCTGATGTGTGGTGTGCGGGTGTCGCTGGACGTGGCCCACACAACCGCCCCGGCGGTTACACCACGGGAACGGCCGCCCTTATTTCCGTGTAACCGCCCGCCCGCCACACTGACGGCCATGCGTGTGCTGGTGGTCGAGGACCACGAAGAACTCGCCGAGACCGTGGCGGCGGGCCTGCGCCGCGAGGGCATGGCGGTCGACCTCGCCTTCGACGGCCCTACGGCCCTGGAGCGCGCGGAGATCAACGGCTACGACGTCGTCGTACTCGACCGCGATCTGCCCGGGGTCCACGGCGACCAGGTGTGCCGGACGCTCGCGGCGGGGAACAGCCGGGCGCGGGTGCTCATGCTCACGGCGTCCGGGACCGTCGCCGACCGGGTAGCTGGGCTCGGGCTCGGCGCCGACGACTATCTGCCCAAGCCGTTCGCGTTCACCGAACTCGTGGCCCGGATAAGGGCGTTGGCCCGCCGTGCGCAGCCCGCGCTGCCGCCGGTCCTGGTGCGCGGCGAACTCCGGCTCGACCCGGCCCGCCGGGAAGCGACCCGGGCCGGCTGCCAACTGCCGCTCAGTCCCAAGGAGTTCGCCGTACTGGAACTCCTGCTCGGCGCGCAGGGGGCGGTCGTGTCCACCGAGGAACTCCTGGAGCGGGCATGGGACGAAGCCGCCGATCCCTTCAGCCAGACCGTGAAGGTGACCGTCAGCAGACTGCGCCGGAAGCTGGGGGAGCCGCCGTTGGTCGAGACGGTGGACCGGGCCGGGTATCGCATCCGATGAGGGGGGAGTCGGTGTGGGGTTCGGTGGGCCGCCGGCTGTCGCGTTCGGCGGGGGCCCGGGCGGTCGTACGGGGGATGCGGCTGCGTGGGCCGCGGACGGTTCGGTGGCGGCTGACCCTGCTCTACAGCTCGCTGTTCGTGGTCGCCGGGGCGCTGTTGCTGGCGTTCACCTATCTGCTCTACGCGCACAACGGGGCCGGGCAGGCCGCCAGTACCGTCGCGGGGCCGAAGTTGACGACCGGCGGGCCCGGCCCCGACGCGGTGCCCAGCGTCACCGCCGTGGTCGCCGCCGTGCGCGCGGACCAGCGGCACCAGCTGCTCGTCGAGGCCTGTGTCGCGCTCGCGGTGATGGCGCTGGCATCGCTCGCGCTGGGCTGGGTGATGGCCGGCCGGGTGCTGTCGCCGCTGCGCACGATGACGGCCTCGGCGCGCCGGATCTCCGCCGACAACCTGCACGAACGGCTCGCGGTACCCGGTCCCGACGACGAGTTGAAGGCGGTGGCGGACACCTTCGACGCCGTACTGGCAAGGCTGGAGGGCGCGTTCGAGGCACAGAAGCAGTTCGTCGCCAACGCCTCGCACGAACTGCGCACCCCGCTCACGCTCCAGCAGGCGATCGTGGACGTCACCCTCGCCGACCCGGACGCACCGGCGCAGGTGCTGCGGGCGGCGCTGGCCCGGGTGCGTGCGGCCGGGCAGGAGCAGGAGCGGCTGATCGACGCGCTGTTGACCCTCGCGCGCAGTCAACGCGGGCTCGAGACACGGGAGTTCGTGGACCTCGCGACGGTTGTGGAGGAGCGGCTGCGGGGTGTGGAGCTGTCCGTGCGGGCCAGGCTCGAATCCGCTCCCGTTCTCGGTGATCCGCAGCTCGTCGAGCGGCTGGTCGTCAACCTCACCGACAACGCCGTACGGCACAACCTCCCGGCGGGAGAGGGGAGTTGGGTGAGTGTGTGGACCGGGCTCGACGCGCGGGGGCGGCCCGGGTTGCGGATCGAGAACAGCGGGCCGGTGATCGCGGCCGACCAGGCAGCCGGACTGTTCCAGCCGTTCCGGCGGCTGGGCGTGGAACGGGTCGGGAAGCGGGACGGCCTCGGCCTCGGCATGTCCATCGTGGCGGCGGTCGTCGCCGCGCACGGCGGACGGGTGCGGGCGCGGACCCGGCCGCAGGGCGGCCTCGTGGTGGAGGTGAGCCTGCCGCCGTACGCCCCGGCGGAGCACCGGAGCCCGGCCCCCGAGGCGGTCGGGATCCCGAAGCCCGCGCCTCTCGTGTGAACTGGCGGTTACTTCACAGACAACCGATCGACAAGGTGTCGGGTCCGCGGGTGGCCGCTGGACGCAGCGTCCATTGATCGGACCGGGGTCGGCGCGTCATGCTGCGCGGGTGCCCAAGACTCCGAAGCCGTACCCGCCCTCCCGCCGCTCCCTGCTGCGCGCGCTCGGTGGTACCGCCGCGCTCGGCGCCCTCGCCGGGTGCGGTGTGCCCGCCGCCTATGTGAAGGCGGGCGACCGTGCCGGTGCCGATCTGTCCGCCACGGACAAGCGGCTGACCTGGGCGAACTGGCCGCTGTACATCGACACCGATGACAACGACGAGACGAAGCGGCCCACGCTGGACGCCTTCGAGAAGCGCACCGGGATCTCCGTCGACTACATCGAGGAGATCAACGACAACGACGAGTTCTTCGGCAAGATCAGCCCGGCCCTCATGAACCACCAGCAGACCGGCCGCGACCTGATCGTCATGAGCGACTGGATGTGCGCGCGGTTCGTCCGCCTCGGCTGGGTCCAGCGGATGGACCGTTCCGCGCAGCCCAACGTGGCGAAGTACCTCGACCCGCAGCTCAGCTCGCCGGCCTTCGACCCGGGCCGCCGGTACTCGGTGCCGTGGCAGTCGGGCATCACCGGCATCGCGTACAACCACCGCAAGCTCGGCCGCGAGATACGCCACGTCTCCGACCTGTGGGCGAGCGACCTCAAGGGCCGGGTCACCCTGCTCTCCGGCCTCGACGAGGCGTTCGCGCTGCTGATGCAGGGCAACGGCGTCGACATCACCAAGTGGACCGCCGCCGACTTCCACAAAGTGTGCGACCAGGTGCAGACGCAGATCAGCCGGAAGCAGATCCGCCGCTTCACCGGCAACGACTACACCAAGGACCTGGTCAGCGGTGACGTCCTGGCCTGTCAGGCGTACTCCGGCGACGTCATCCAGCTCCAGGCCGACAACCCGGACATCCGCTTCGTCGTCCCCGAGGAGGGCGCGGAGCTCTGGGCGGACTCCCTGATGATCCCCGACCTGGCCCGCCACAAGACCAACGCCGAAAAACTCATCGACTACTACTACGACCCCGAGGTCGCCGCCGAACTCGCCGCCTGGGTCAACTACGTCTGCCCCGTCCCCGCCGCCCAGGACGTCCTCGCGTCCTCCAAGGACAAGGACACCGCGGCCCTCGCCGAAAACCCCCTGATCTTCCCGGACACCACGATGCGCAAGCACCTCGCCATCGCGCGGGACATCACGTCGACGGAACGGGTGGAGTTCGCGAAGGAGTGGAACAAGATCGTGGGGTTGTAGGGGCGGTGTCGCGGATCCGCGGCACGTGTGCCTTGCAGCGCAGTGTTCCAGCAACTCCCTTGCCCTGATTGGGAGTTGTCGCGCCATATGCGCGGAGTCGGGAAGCGCTCTCGCATGGTTCCGGGGATTCGGTCCCGGGAACGGAAGGGTCGGGGGAACCCACTCGGCGCTCGTGAACAGGTCGGGCGCCGCTCCATGCGATGGGAGACCGATCAACGATGTTCACTCCGGTGCGGAGAAGAGTACGGACGGCCGCGCTCGCGCTCTCGACCATGGCGGCCCTCGCCCTGGGCGCGACCGCCACGAGCGGCGCGGCAGCGGCCCCCGCCGCCGCGAAGCAGGGACCGACCTCGGTGGCGTACGTCGAGGTGAACAACAACAGCATGCTGAACGTCGGCAAGTACACCCTCTCCAACGGCGGCGCCAACGTCTTCGACGTCGCCGTGATCTTCGCGGCGAACATCAACTACGACGCGGGCACGAAGGCGGGGACCCTGTACTTCAACCCGAACGTGCAACGCGTCCTCGACAACGCCGCCACGCAGATACGGCCGTTGCAGCAGAAGGGCATCAAGGTCGTCCTCTCGGTGCTCGGCAACCACCAGGGCTCGGGCTTCGCCAACTTCCCGTCGCAGCAGACGGCTTCGACGTTCGCGAAGCAACTGTCGGACACCGTGACCAAGTACGGCCTCGACGGCATCGACTTCGACGACGAGTACGCCGACTACGGCAACAACGGCACCACCCAGCCCAACGCCGGCTCGTTCGTGTACCTGGTGTCGGCACTGCGCGCCAACATGCCCGGCAAGATCATCAGCCTCTACAACATCGGCCCGGCCGCGTCGCGCCTGTCCTACGGCGGCGTCGACGTCACCTCCAAGTTCGACTACGCCTGGAACCCGTACTACGGCAGCTGGCAGGTCCCCGGCATCGCCCTGCCCAAGTCGAAGCTGTCGCCGGCGGCCGTCGAGATCGGCGGGACCTCGCAGAGCACGGCCGCCTCTCTCGCCGCCCGCACGGTCAGCGAGGGGTACGGCGTCTTTCTGACGTACAACCTCGACGGCGCCGACCGCAGCGCCGACGTCTCCGCGTTCACCAGGCAGCTGTACGGCAGTGACGCCCACTACACGCCGTAGGCCGATGGCACTCCCCGGCGTCCGCTGTCCCCTCGGGACTCGCCGCGTCCCGTAGGGCCGCGCCTCGGGCAGGCCGCGCTTTCGACAACGATGTCGGAGGCGCGGTCGCCACCTTCGTCACACCGGCGGCCGGTCACAGCAATCGGTCGACCAGCCCGTCGATGTAGTCCGGGGTGAGCGGACCTATGCCGAACAGGACGCGGATATACATCGGGGCCAGGATGTGGTCCAGCACGTCGAGCGCGTCAGGTGCGTGCTCGCCACGTTCGCGGGCGCGATCGAGCATCGACTGCAGTTGCCGGGTGCGTTCGTCGCGGAGGTCGTCACGCGCCTGCAGACCCTGCTGACCATTGCTCGACAGGGCGACAGCCAGGCGCACCAACAACAGGCCGTCGGGTCCGGTGATCTCGCGGGCCACGTTGGCCGCGTAAGTGCGCAGGTCGCCGTCCAGGCTCCCGGTGTCGGGCATCGGCGACTGCGCGTTGAGACGGGTGAGCGCCACGTCGGCGAGCAGGGTTTCCAGTCCGCCCCACCGGCGGTAGATGCTGCTGTCGGCTACACCCGCGCGGGCTGCGACCTCGCCGACGGTGAAGTTGCCGTAGCCGCGCTCGTTGATCAGCTCGGTGACGGCCCGGTGCACCTCCGCGCCGACTCGGGCGCTGCGCCCGCCGGGCCGCCGGGCTCGCTGTCGCTCGTTCACGCCCCCACCTTAACGCAGTCGGGACTTGCGTTTACGAGGCAACCCTCCTTACAGTCTCCTAACGCAGCCACCGGCTGCGTTAGTGCGCCCGGAGGCTGACCGCGTAGGCCGTGGAGAGGCGCGACCGACGATCGAGAGGAATCCCCATGGCTGCATCGCCCGCGGCCCCGGCCGGTCGATCGAACCGGGCCGTGCTGCTTACGGTGACCTGCCTGGGCCAGTTCATGGTCCTGCTCGACAACACGATCGTCGGAGCGGCGCTGCCCGACATGCAGCACCGGCTGCACACCCGGCTGACCGGTCTGCAATGGATCGTCGACGCCTACGTACTGCTGGTCGCCATGCTGCTGCTGTCCGGCGGTGTCTTCGCCGACCGGTTCGGCCGCAAGCGGGTGTACCTGACCGGCGTCGCCGTGTTCACCGCCGCGTCGGTGCTGTGCAGCTTCGCGCCCTCGGTCGGCTGGCTGCTCGTCGGCCGGGTGCTGCAGGGCATCGGGGCCGCCGCGCTGAGCCCCGCCTCGCTGGCCCTGCTCGCCGCCGCCCACCCCGTACCGCAGGAACGGATCAAGGCGATCGGGCTGTGGGCCGGATTCAGCGGAATCGGTCTGGCCGTGGGCCCCGTGGCCGGCGGTGTGCTGACGGACGCCTTCGGCTGGCCGGCGATCTTCCTGGTCAATCTGCCCATCGGCCTGGTCCTTCTGCTGGTCGGTCTGCGCAGCCTCGAAGAGGCCCGCAATCCGAACGCCCCCGCGATCGACGTCCCGGGCACGGTGCTGTCCGTTCTGGGCGTGGGAGCGCTGACCTACGGGCTGATCGAGGGCGGTGCCCGCGGCTGGACCTCGCCGGTGATCCTGGGCGGCTTCGCCGCCGCGGTGATCCTCCTCGCCGCCTTCGTCGCCGTCGAAGCGCGCCGTTCCGCTCCGATGCTGCCGCTGCGGCTGTTCCGGCAGCGGCTGTTCACCGTGTCCAACACCGCCATGGTCGTGGTGGGGTTCGCGCTCATGGGTTCGTCGTTCTTCTTCTCCCAGTTCTTCGTGTACGTCCAGGGCAGCTCGATCCTCCGCGCCGGCCTGCAGACCCTGCCGGTGTCCCTCGCCATGGTGATCGTCAGCCCGTACGCAGGCCGGCTCGCCGCCCGCTACGGCTTCCGGATCCTGGTCACCACCGGCCTGGCCCTGGCCGGTCTCGGACTGCTGGCGCTCGGCACGGTGCACGCCGACACCGGCTACGGGAACGTGTGGTGGCGGCTGGCAGTCGTCGGCATCGGCTTCGCCCTGACCATGTCCCCCCTCACGGGAGCCGCCATCCAAGCGGTCGACCCGCAGGAAGGCGGCCTCGCGTCGGGCATCAGCAGCACCACCCGGCAGATCGGCGCGGTGCTCGGCGTGGCGGTACTGGGAGCCGTCGTCCGCACCCGGCAGTCCGGCGGTGCCTCCTTCGGGTCCGGCCTCGACAGCGCCTTCCTCGCCGCCGGCGCCGTCACCTTGGCCACCGCCGTGTTCACCGGCCTGTGGCTGCTGAGGTCCAAGCCCGCGGAAGACTCCGCGGCGCAGCCGCGCTCCACCGATCCGGAACCGTTCTCCGTGGTGCCGTAGAGCTGCTGCGGGGTCGCGTCGGACTCCGGGAGCAGTACGACGCCGCCGCCCACCGCCAGGACACCGTCACCTCGCCAACGAGTCCGTGAACGCGCGTGCCCTGCGGGTGATCTCCGTCCAGTCCCCGGCCGCCACCACCCCGGGCGGTACGACCTCCGAACCGGCGCAGACCGCGCGTGCCCCGGCCGTGAGGAAACCGGCCGCGTTCTCCGCGTTGACGCCGCCCGACGCCACCAGCGGTACGTCGGGGAACGGGCCCGCCAGGTCGCGGAAGTGCCGGGGGCCGAACGCGCGGGCCGGAAAGATCTTCACCGCGTCCACGCCGAGGTCCAGGGCCTGTCCGACCTCCGTGGGGGTCAGGGCGCCCATGACGACCGGCACCCCGGCCGCAGTTGCCGCCCGCGCGACACCCGGGCGGCAGCCCGGAGTGACCAGGTATTCGGCCCCCGCGTCGATCAGCTCCTCGGCCTGCTCGGCGGTCATCACCGTGCCCGCGCCGACACCGCGCAGGCCTTCGGCGATTGCGCGGCGGAGATGCGTGGGGAGGGAGGGGGTGGTGCGGGTGAACTCGATCCAGCGGATGCCGCCTGCGTGGAGGGCCGCGCAGAGGGCTGCGGCGTCCGGGATTTCCGGTGCTCGGACCACGGCGATCACGCGGTCCTTGGTCAGTTGGGTGAGGAAGTCCGTGGACATGGGTTCGGGGGTCCTTTGGTCGTTGGCCGGGTGCGGCTCAGTGGGAGCTGGTCGCGCCCACGCGGCGGAGCCGCATATCGAATACAGCCCCGCGCCCCTAAAGGAGTTGGTGCTCGGGTTGGTTGACCCATGCCGCTTCGTCCAGGCCGAGCCGACGGTCGGTTTCCGTGCGTGGCGGCATGACCGGTACGTCCTCCCGCGTCCGTAGCGCCGCCGACGCCGCCAAGTGGCCGAGGCGGAGCCGGGAGCGTTCGTCGCGGTGTTCCAGTAGCGCGGCCAAGTAGCCGGCGGCGAAGGCGTCGCCCGCGCCGACCGGCTCGACCACCTCGGTGGGCAGCGCGGGGACGAACGTACGGGAGCCGTCGGCGTACGAAGTCGCCCCGTGCTCGGCGTCCTTGACGACGATCAGCGGTGCGGGGCCGAGGAGTTCGGCCACGTCGTCGGCGCGGGCGGCGCCCCACAGCGCTTCGGCCTCGTCGCGTCCGACGAACACGACGTCGGCGGCGCGGGCGAGGGTCAGCAGGCTCTTCGCCGCGTCGGGAGAGCCGTGACGCCACAGCGCGGGGCGGTGGTTGACGTCGAAGGAGACGAGTGGGCCGCTCCCGCGCCGGCCGAGGGCGCGGTCGACGAGGATCGCCTCCAGGAGCGCGGCGCAGTCGTCGGACAGTGCCGCGGCGACGCCCGACAGATGGACGACGCGGGCCCGGCGCAGCGCGGGCAGCCGGGTCATCGCCGGTCCCATCGCGGACGCGGCCGATCCGCTGCGGTAGTAGTGGGTACGGGTGCCGGTGGGGGCCGGGTCCTTGAAGTAGACGCCGGTCGGGCGGGCCGGGTCGGTCTCCACCCCGCTCACGTCCACGCCGCGCGCGGTGAGTTCGGCCAGGACGCGGCGCGCGAAGGGATCGTCGCCCAGGCGGCCGATCCAGGCGGCGCGGTGGCCGAGGCCGGCCAGACCGCAGGCGACATTGGACTCGGCACCGCCGACGGCCATGGTGACCGAGGGCTGCTCGGCGAGCGGGCGGCCGTCCGGCGGGGCGAGCACGACCATCGTCTCGCCGACGCACACGACGTGGGCCGTACCGGTGGGCGGGGGCGGCAGGGGCACGGGAATCTCCTGTGATCTTCCGAGTTACGACGGTCAGGTGGAGGGGACGGCCAGCCGCAGCATCACCTTGCTGCTCCCGCTGCCCGGATCCGCGGCGACGGCCAGTGCCTCCTCGGCCCGTTCCAGGGGGAAGCGGTGACTGATCACGGGTGTCACGTCCAGCCCGTCCCGCAGCGCGCGCAGCGCTTCGTCGATCTCCTCGACGAAGCGGTAGGAGCCGATCCAGGTGATCTCGCGGGTCACCAGGTCACCGAGGGCGGCGGAGACCGCGGTACCGGGCAGGTTGCCGACCTGGACGAGGGTGCCGCCGCGCGCAGTGGACCGCAGTACCGGGCCGAGAGCGGAGGGGGCGCCGGACGCCTCGAAGACCACCTCCACGTCCTCGGGCAGGGACTCGCCGCGTGAGATGTCCCGTGTCTCGTCGGCGCCCATCGCGCGGGCCACGGCGAGGGAGGTGGCGGACAGGTCGGCGGCGACGACGGTGCCGGCTCCGGCGTGCCGTGCGGCGGCGACCACCAACGAGCCGATCGGACCTGCCCCGTTGACCAGAACCGTCCGGCCGCACAGCGCGGGGACGCGGCCCACCGCGTGCAGGGCGACGGCCAACGGCTCGGCCAGGGCGCCCTGTTGGGTGTCGACGCCGTCCGGCAGGGGCCGGATCTGGCCTGCGGGGACCGTACGGAATTCGCTGAACCCGCCGTCGGTGTGCGGGTCGAAGGCCGCCGAGCCGAAGTAGCGGATGTGCGGGTAGAGGTTGGTCCGGCCGGCTATCCGCTCCGGGAGGGCGCCGTCGCCGACCAACTGCGCCGGGTGGACGGTGACTTGCTGTCCCTCGGCCAGGCCGGTGACCCCGTCGCCGAGTGCTGCGATCCGGCCCGCGACCTCGTGGCCGAGGACCAGCGGGTGGGCGAGCGAGGCGGTGCCGGACGCGCCGTTCTTCCAGTACGCGATGTCGGATCCGCAGATCCCGCCCCACTCCAGGGCCAGAAGTACCTCACCGGCGGCGGGAGTCGGCCGCGTCCGTTCGTCGATGCGGACGTCGCCGGGCCCGTGCACCACGACCGCCCGCATCCGGCCGGTGTCAGTACGGCAGTTGCTCATACGGCGTCCTCCAGCCGGACCAGGTCGCGTCCGCGGGTCTCGGGCGCGAGGTACGCGCTGACGAAGGTGATGAGGGAGTAGACGACGAGCATCACCGCGATGGGCCACCAGCTGCCGGTGACGGCGGTGAGGGAGGCCGCGAGGACCGGGCCGATCGCGGTGGTGAGGATGCCGCCGATCTCCTTGGCGAGGGCGAGCTGGGTGAACCGGGTGCGGGAGCCGAAGAGTTCGGCCATCGTCACGCTCTCCAGGGAGAAGAGGCCGAGGACACCGACGTTGAGGCCGAGGACCATGCCGAGCATCACCGCCGCCGGGGAGCCGGACGCGATGAGGAACATCACCGGGAAGGCGAGGACGACGGTCAGGAGGGAGAGCGCCAGGTAGACGGGGCGGCGTCCGTAGCGGTCGCCGATCAGGCCCACGGCCGGCACGGTGGCGAAGCCGAGGAGGGAGCCGTAGACGATCGCGTCGGTGGGGACGGAGCGGCCGACCGCGAGGTTGGTGGCGATGTAGCCGACCAGGAAGGTCTGGATCAGCCCGGAGTTGCCCGCCTGGCCGAGGCGCAGGCCGAGGGCGAGGAAGAACGCCCGGCCCTTGCGCTGCCGGATGCCCGCCGCGAGGACGCCGCCCTCGGTCTCGGGGGCCTCGGCGACGGTGGACTCGATCTCGCTGCGGGCCATCGCCACCCCGTCGACGACATCGGGGCGCTTCTCGAAGACCGGGCTCTCCCTGAGGCCGCGCCGCAGCCAGACCGCGAAGAGCATCAGCGCGAAGCTCAGCAGGAACGGCAACCGCCAGCCCCAGGAGAGGAGTTGGTCCTCGCTGAGTACGCCGATGAGGACGGCCCACAGCCCGGAGGCGGCGAGAGTCCCGGAGTTGGTGCCGAGCGAGACCAGCGAGGCGATCAGGCCGCGCCTGCGCACGGGGGCGTACTCGGCGAGCAGCACGGTCGCCCCGGCGATCTCGGCACCGGCGCCGAACCCCTGGATCAGCCGCAGCAGGACGAGCAGGCTCGGCGCGAGGATGCCGATCGCCGCGTAGGTGGGCAGGGCGCCGATGAGGGTGGTGGACGCGCCCATCAGCAGGATGGTGATGACGAGGACCCTCTTGCGGCCGATCCGGTCGCCCATCCGGCCGAAGTAGACGGCACCGGCGAGCCGGGCGACGTAGCCGACGCCGTAGGTCGCCATCGCGGCGATGAGGCCGATGGCGGGGCTGACGTCGGGGAAGAAGATCTTGTTGAAGACGATCGCGGCGGCCAGCGAGTACAGCTGGAAGTCCATGAACTCCATGGCCGTACCGAGCCAACCGGAGACGGCTGCCTTGGTGAGGTCGCGGGTCGTGCGTCGGGCGGGGTGAGCGGTCTCCGGGATGGTGGGGCTGTCCTGCATCATGAACTCCGTTGTTCGTGTGCCGAGTTGATCGCGGGGACGGGGGACGGGTGGGGCTCAGATCTCGATGCGGCCCGCCTGGAGTGCGGGCAGTCGTTCGGTGACGGCGCTGGTGAGCGTGGTGTCGTCGGCCAGGTCCTGCGCGTCGACGGCGCGCAGCAGCGCGCGGACCGTCTCCACGGGACGGCGGCTCCTGTCCCAGCAGGCGGCGAGGGCGTCGGCCGCCGGGTCGGTGACGCCGGAGGGCGGGCGGGTGCAGAACACCCAGGCGGCGAGGGCGAGTTCGAGCACGGGGGCGGCGGTGCCGGTCGCCCGCAGGGTGCGCAGGGCGGGCAGCCAGCGCTCCGTGATCTTCAGCGACCCGTCGGAGCCGATCTGCCGCAGCGCGTGCCGCATCGCGGGATTGCGGAACCGTACGACGAGTTCGTCACCGTAGGCCGCCGGATCGGGGCCGCCCGCCGGGAGCGTGGGGGCGACCTCCGCGCACAGCGCGCGGACCAGCCGCTCGCCCCAGTCGGCCGCCATGGTGCCGGCGATCGTCGTGTGTCCCGCGGCCAGGCCCAGGTACGCGAGCGCCGAGTGGGAGCCGTTCAGCAGCCGCAGCTTGGTGAGCTGATACGGCGTCACATTCCTGACGAACAGGGCGCCGTCGAGCTCCCAGGGCGGCCGGGGCGCCGCGAAGGAGTCCTCCAGGATCCACTGCCGGTACGGTTCCGCCGTCACCGCGAGCTCGTCGCGCACCCCGAGCGCGGTCTCGGCGGCGGCCCGGTCGGCCGCACCCGTCGCGGGCACGATCCGGTCGACCACCGTCGAGGGGAAGGCGACGCTCTCGGCGATCCGGTCCAGGATCCGGTCACGGTCGGGCCGGCCGGACGCCGCGACGAACTCCCGCACCATCCGGCTCAACACGGCACCGTTCCCTGCCATGTTGTCGCAGGACACGACGGTGATCGGCGCGGCACCCGCCCGCATCCGGGCCGCCAGCCCGGCGGCCAGCCGGCCGATCACGGTGGTGAGCGGCCCGGCCGGGTCCGCCACGAGATCGGCGGCGACGGCGGCATGGTCCAACCCGCCTGTGGACGCGAGCCGTTGATAGCCCTTCTCGGTCACGGTGAGCGTCACCACCGTCACCTCCGGATCGGCCAGCAGGGCGTCCACTGCCCTCGCTTCGGGCCCCATGGCCAGCGCGTCGACCACCGAGCCGACGACCCGGGTGCGCGGTCCCTCCGGACGGCGCTCGGTGAGCGAGTACAGACAGTCCTGGTCCCGCAGGGCGCGTACGGTCTCCGCCGACCGGGGCGCCACGGCGGTGATGCCCCAGGGCTCACCGGAGAGCGCGGCGGCGTTCTCGGTGTAGACGGCCTGGTGCGCGCGGTGGAAGGCACCGAGGCCGAAGTGGACCACGCGGGTGCGGAGTCGGGCGGGGTCGACGACGGGGCGCTGCCCGGGCGCGAGTCGGGTGAGTGCCGTACGGCTCAGTGCGGGAAGTCCGGTGCCGCTCACCAGTCGTGCACCGACCCGTCGAGGCGTCGCGCGACCGGGAGATAGCGCTGCTGGTACGGGAAACGCTCCGCCGCCTTCTCGTCGTACTCGACGCCCAACCCGGGCTCCTCCGAGGGGTGGAGCATGCCGTCGGCGAATGTGACGCCCGTGCGGAACACCTCGGCGGCCTCGTCGGGATGGCCCATGTGCTCCTGGATCCCGAAGTTCGGCACGGCGATGTCGAGGTGCACGGCCGCCGCCATGCTGACGGGGGAGAGGTCGGTCGCGCCGTGCGAACCGGTCCGCACCTGGTAGAGCGCGGCCAGGTCGAAGATCCGCCGCAGATGCGTGATGCCGCCGGCGTGCACGACGGTGGTGCGGACGTAGTCGATGAGCTGCTCGGTGATCAGGTGCTGGACGTCCCAGATCGAGTTCATCACCTCGCCGACCGCGATCGGGGTCGTGGTGTGCTGCCGGATCAGCCGGAACGCCTCCTGGTTCTCGGCCGGTGTCGGGTCCTCCATCCAGAACAGCCGGCACTCCTCGACGCTCTTGCCGAACCGGGCCGCCTCGATCGGCGTGAGCCGGTGATGGACGTCGTGGAGCAGGTGGAAGCCGAACCCGAACCGCTCCCGGACGGCCGCCAGATAGGTCGGCGCGAACCCCAAGTAGGCCTCGGTGTCCCAGGGTTGCTCGTCCGGCAGCTCGGTCGCGGCCGGTTCGTAGACCTTGCCCCTGCGGACGCCGTAGGTGCCGCCGATGTCGGGCACGGCGGCCTGCGCGCGGACCGCCTTGTAGCCCAGCTCCAGATAGCGTTCGACGTCGTCGAGGAGCGAGGGCACGTCGGTGCCGCTGGCGTGCGAGTAGACCAGGACGCCGTCCCGGGACCGGCCGCCGAGCAGCTGGTAGACGGGCAGTCCGGCTGTCTTTCCCTTGATGTCCCACAGCGCGGTGTCGACGGCGGCGATCGCCGTCATGGTGACCGGCCCGCGCCGCCAGTACGCGCCTCGGTAGAGGTATTGCCACATGTCCTCGATGCGGGCGGGATCCTTGCCGATCAGCAGGGGTGCCACGTGATCGCGCAGATAGCTCGCCACGGCCAGTTCGCGGCCGTTGAGCGTGGCGTCGCCGAGGCCCGTCACACCGTCGTCCGTGGTGACGCGCAGCGTGACGAACGTGCGCCCGGGGGAGGCGACGAACACGTCGACGCGCTCGATCTTGCTCACGGGTGGCCCTCCTTCAGGGGGTGCGTGGTTGGTCGGCCAGTACTTGTATACAAGCATGTGTCGCGAAGTGGCAATGGTCGCGTCACGGATACGATGGCCGCATGGCTCACTCGAATCGGGACCGCACCAGTCGGCGCGCGATCTATCTGAAACTGCGTCAGATGGTCCTGACCCTCGAACTCGCCCCGGGCGCCGCCCTGTCGGAGAACGAACTCGCGGCGTCCCTCGGCGTGAGCCGGACCCCGGTGCGGGAGAGCCTGATCCTGCTGTCGCAGGAGGGTCTGGTGCAGGTCTTCCCGAAGATCGGGTCCTTCGTCTCCCGGGTGGACCCGGCGCAGGTCGCCGACGCGCAGTTCCTGCGGGAGGCTGTGGAACTCGCCTCGCTCGACGACCTGCCCGCCGAGCTCGACCCCGAGGTCGACGGGGAACTGCGCGACAACCTCGCCCGCCAGCAGCGCGCGGACCTCGGCCTGGAGGAGTTCTTCGCCCTGGACGAGGCCTTCCACCATGGCCTGATGCGGCTGAGCGGCCACGGCAACGTATGGACCAACGTCGCCGCCGCCAAGGGGCACCTCGACCGCGCCCGACGCCTCGGCCTGCACGAGAACGTCTCCCCGGCCGTCTTCGCGCTCCAGCACCGCGAGATCTACGACGCGGTCGTCGCCGGCGACACCCCGCTCGCCCGCGCCGCGATGCGCACCCATCTCCGGGCCGTCTTCAGCGACATCGAGCGCATCCACGCCCATTCGCCGGAGCTCTTCGCCAGCGGCCCCTCGACGGTGCCGGTGCGGCGGAATGTGGTGGTGTGGGAGTAGCGGCTCCTACGATTCGCCGCCCTCCAGCGCCGACGGGTTCAGCGACGCCAGCAGCTTCAGCAGCAGCGCGTGCGTCTGTTCCTGCTCCGCCGGTGTCAGCGCCTGCAGCGCCTCCGCGTGGGCCGCGTCCACCGTCTCGGCGGCCTGGGCCGCGAGCCGCACGCCGGCCTCGGTGGCGTGCAGGCGCTGGGTGCGCCGGTCGCCGGGTGTGGTCCGGCGCTCCAGCATTCCCCGCTCGACCAGCCCGTTGACCGCGGTCCCCATGGACTGCGGGGTGATCGCCGCCCGCCGTGCCGCGGTCGCGCTGGAGACCCCCGGATCGAGCACGGCCTGCATCAGGGCCCGGTGCTGGGCGAGGGTCAGCCGGAGCGGGCGCAGGGCGCGCTCCATCCGGGCCGCCATGATCTGGCCGATCTGCCAGGTGACGTAGCCGGTGCGGCGGTCGGGATGGTGCACGGAGTGGGACCTCTTCCGGGGATTCCGCTGATTCTGGGGAACATTTTTGTAAGGCAGCTGATTGTGATGTACAAATATTATCAGTTGCCTTCTAATCTAGGACCGCTCCCGATGTCCCAGCAAGTCGCACCCCGAGCCACCGGCACCACAGGCACCCCCCGACCGCCGCACAAGCACGCCCTGGACGTGGCCCACCCGCCCCCCGGCCCCGGAAACACACGCGCCGTCCTGCTCCCCGTCGCGGTCGTACTCCTCATCGGCACCGTGTTCGTCAGCGTCTACCTCGCCGCCTTCCACGCCCCGCGCCCGCACCAACTCCGCGTCGGCACAACGGAGATAGGCACCGCACAGGCCCACCTGAACCAGGACCTGGAGCGCGTCGCCCCGGGCGGCTTCACCGTCGAGACCTATCCGGACGAGTCCGCCGCCCGCGACGCCGTACAGGACAGGAAGATCTACGCCGCCTATCTCGGCGACGGCAAACTCCTCTACGGCAGCGCGAACGGCGCCGCCGTCACCGCGACCGTGACCACCGCCTTCGGCTCCGTCGCCCACGCCGAGCACCACGAACTCGCCGTCGAGGACGTGGCCCCGGCCGCGGCCGGCGACACCCGCGGCCTCTCCGTCTTCTACGCGGCCTTCGGCCTGGTCCTCGCGGGCTACCTCTTCGGTATGACCACCTACCAGCTCGCGCCCCGCCTCCAGTACCGCTGGCGGATGGCCAGCCTGGCCCTGTTCGGCATCGTCGGCGGACTGCTGATCGCGACCATCGCCGGGAGCACCGGGTTCGGCGCGCTGCCCGGCTCCTTCGTGCCGCTCGTCACGGTCATCGCGCTGATGGGCGCGGCGGTCGGCGGTACGACCATGGTGCTGCTGCGGCTGTTCGGCTCGGCCGGCGTCAGCCTCGCCTCGATCCTCATGCTGATCCTCGGCAACAGCAGCAGCGGCGGCATCATGCCCGCGGCCTACCTCCCCGGCTGGCTGCGCCCGCTCTCCGAGATCCTGCCGGTCGGTGTCGGCGTCCGCGCGATGCAGGGACTGTCCCGCTTCCAGAACGACGGCCTCACCCGCGCCCTGGTGATCCTCCCGCTGTGGATACTCGGCGCCGCCCTCGTCCTCTACCTCAAGGACGTGTACCGCCGCGAGACTCCGGCCCCCGAACGGGCTGCTGTGCCCGCGTGAAGCGGTCAACTCCCCGGTGAGCGGGGTGTGGTGGGTGCAGCTGCGAGGCGGAGGAGACGTTGACATCAGCGGCTCCGCCGCGGGCGGACAGGTCCTAGGCTCGACGCCGTACGAAGGGACCGGGTCGCCGGTGCCGTCACCGGAGTCTCGACTCGAGGGAGCCCGCCATGCCCACAGAATTCGCCGCCAGGGTCTTCGCCCTGGTCGACGGGACCGACGCCGTCGGCTTCAGCCGCCTGTTCGCGTTACAGGGACGGATGCGCTTCGGGAACGCCGCGCCGATGACCGGGCCCGAGGAGATAGCGGCCGGAATCGGCGCCTTCTTCAGCACCATCAAGGGGCTGCACCACAACGTCGTCCGTGAGTGGTACACCGGCGCCGACGCCATCGTCGAGGAGACGGTCGACTACTTCCGGCTGACCGGCGACACCGTCACCGTCCCCGCCGTCACCATGTGGCACATCGACGAGACCGGCCTCATCGACGACTTCCGCGTCTACGTCGACCTCGCCCCGCTCTCCGCCTGAGCCCCGCGGGGCAGCGCGGCGCGGTGGGCGAAGTCCCGTACGTCTCCAGGACTTTGCCCGCTCTTTACAACCCGCCCTCCCGCCGCCTCGTCTCTCTGCTCGATCCGCGACCCGCCCCGCCGGTGCACCACCGGCGGACCCGGCGGGCCGACAGACGAGAGAGAGCGATTCATGCGCCGAACTGTCCTCAGCGCCATGGCACTCGCGTGCGGCGCCGTACTGGCGAGCACCGTGCCCGCGTTCGCCCACGGGGCATCCGCGTCGCCCGCCCGCGCCGCGACCGCCGCGCCGACCACGGCGCCGAGCCCCGTCCCCAGCGCCACCGCCGAACCCACCCGGAGCCCGAGCGCCGCGCCCTCCGCCGAACCGACCGTGGCGCCGAGCCAGGTCGCCAGCGTTCCCCGCGGCGCCCCGGACACCGGTGTCGCGCCGGTGTCGAAGTCGTCCGACCTGTCGACCACGCTGATCGGCGGGGGAGCCGCCGCGGCCGTCGTCGGTGGCGGCGCCTTCGTCGTCGTACGGCGCCGGAGGGCGACCGGGGCATGACCTCGCTCTCCAGGCGCGCCTTCGTCACGGCCTCGGCGGCGGCTCTGCTCACCGGCTGCGGCGGCGGAAACGGGACCTCCTCGACCACGAACTCGTCCGCGAACTCCACCGCGAATCAAGGGAGTTCGGGGACAGGGGGTTCGCAGCAGGGGAGCCCCACGCCTTCGACGGGTTCCGGCGCCAAGGCGGTGCACGCCCTCGCGCGGTCCGTCCCGGTCACCCTGCGCGTCCCGGCCATCGGGGTCGACACCCCGGTCATGCGGCTGGGGCTGGCCTCGGACGGCACCGTGCAGGTGCCGCCGATCACGGCGCACGACCGGGCGGGCTGGTACCGGTACTCGCCGACCCCCGGCGCGACCGGGCCGTCGGTGATCCTCGGGCATGTGACGGTCGGCGCGTACGGGGACGGGGTCTTCCGCCGGCTCGCGCGGCTGCGCGCGGGCAACCGGATCGACGTGGTCCTGGAGAACGGCACGACGGCCGTGTTCGCGGTCACCGCCGTACGGACGGTCGCCAAGGCCGACTTCCCGTCGGACGAGGTGTACGGGAACGTGGACCGCCCCGAACTGCGGCTCATCACCTGCGGCGGAACCCGTACCGGTTCGGGCTACCTCGACAACGTGATCGTCTTCGCGGCACTGACCGCCTGACAGCCCCCGATCCGGTCCGGATCCCGGACCGCCGGAACCCCCGCCGGCGGTCCGGGGTCTTCCTCCGTGAACCTCACCACCCCCTACGGAGCATGTTGAAACGGTCCCGCGAGAGGGCAGCGTCCGAACTGTTCGCCGCCGTCTACCCGCGCCTCGCCGGCTGGTGCCGCCGGCTCGTCGACGACGACGAGACGGCCCACGAGATCGCCTCCGAGGCCTTCACCCGGCTCTGGGCCCGCTGGACGAAGGTCGCGGAACCGCGCGGCTTCCTCTACGTCACCGCGGCCAACCTCGTCCGGGACCACTGGCGCAAACTGGAGCGCGAACGCCGGGCCGTGCGCCGCGCCACCACCGAGGAAGCGATACGACCGCCCACCGAACAGACCGACCCGTCCGTACGGCTGCTCGTCCAGTCGCTGCCGGAACGACTGCGCGTCCCGATCCTCCTGCACTACTACGCCGACATGCCGATCCGGGAGGTGTCCGTGCTGACCGGGCGCAAGGAAGGAACCATCAAGGCCGACCTCCACGCGGCCCGCGAACTGCTCCGAGCCCATCTGAGGAGAAGCCTTGACCACACACTTTGACGAGGAGGACGAGGGGCGTGAGCCCGACTTCGCCCTCGACGACCCCCTCACGGTCATCCTGCGGCCCTCCTCCGCCGAGTACCTGGGCCCGCCCTCCGGCCGCTACGAGTCGATCCGCCGCGGCGCGCACCGCCGCCGCCTGCTCCGCGCGGCGGCCGGCGCCGGCGCGACCTGCGCGGTCCTCGTCCTCGCCGCCCTCCCGTTCCGCCTGGCCCACCACGACACCCCCGTGACCCCCACGGTCCCCCTCGCCCCACCCCCCGCGAGCAGCAGTCCTGCGACCAGCAGGCCTACGACTGCGCCCACCCCGTCCGCCACCAAGGCACCCACCCCCAGCGCGGACCCGAGCCACGCGAGCGTCCCCACCACGGCACCGTCCACGGCCCCCACGGCACAGACCTCGGCCTCACCCACGTCCCGTACTGTCGCCCCCTCGGCCGTACCGACCCGCACGCGGTAACTTCCGCGCCCACAGGGGCAATTGCAGCCAATCGTGTCGCGCATCTTGCCGACAATATTGCCAAGCGGTTACACAAGTGAGTCATGGGAAGGACGACGACACTCCGCAGCAGAGTCCGCACCATCCTGGCAACCGTGAGCGTGCTCGGCCTGGGGCTTCTGTCCCCGATCGCCGTACACGCGCTGAAGTCCCCTCCCGCACAAGGGAGTTCGCAACGCACATCGCTGGTGGTCCCCACCGCCTCCGGCAAGGTGAAGGGACAGGCGCAGACCGGATACGACGCCTGGCTCGGCATCCCGTACGCCGCCACCCCCACCGCCGCCGACCGTTGGACGGCCCCTCGCCCGGCCGCTTCCTGGACGGGCGTCCGCGACGCCACCCGCTTCAGCGACCGCTGCGTCCAGCCCTCCGGCTGGGACCCCGGCTACGAGAAGGCGATCACCACCGAGGACTGCCTCGGCCTCAACGTCTATGCCCCGCAAGGGAGTAGGGCGGACGCCCCGGTCGTGGTCTGGATCCACGGCGGCGGCTTCTTCGGCGGCGCGGGCCAGGACACCAACCCGCGCAAGTTCGTCCAGCAGACCGGCGCGGTCGTCGTCACCGTCAACTACCGCCTGGGCCCGCTCGGTTACCTCAACCTCCCCGAACTCCGCGCCGAGAACGCCAACGGCGCCGGAAACTACGGCCTGTTGGACCAGCAGGCGGCGCTCCGCTGGGTGCGGTCCAACATCGGGCACTTCGGCGGCGACTCCAAGAACGTCACCATCGCCGGCCAGTCCGCGGGCGGCAGCTCGGTCTGCGACCAGCTCGCCTCGCCCACCGCCAAGGGCCTGTTCGCCCGCGCGGTGATCATGAGCGGCAGCTGCGGCCTCCAGTCGGCGGCGGCCGGTGAGGCGCAGAGCCGGGCCTTCGTCCAGGAGATCGGCTGCGCCACCGCCCCCGACGTCCTCGCCTGTCTGCGCGCCAAGCCCGCCACCGCGATCGTCGCCGCCCAGTTGAAGGCGCCGGTCCGCCCGTCCCTGGGCGGCACCGCCTTCCCGACCGACCCGGGAACGGCCGTAACGACCGGCGCCTTCACCAGGGTTCCGGTCATGCTGGGCCAGACCAACAGCGAACGCGGCCTGTTCACCTTCCAGAACTACGACTACCTCGGCACACCGATGACCGCCGACCAGTACACCCAGGCCGTGAAGTCGACGTACGGCACCAACGCGGACAAGGTCCTCGCCGAGTACCCGCTGACCGCCTACCCCACCCCGGGCCAGGCCTGGACCGCCGTCCAGAACGGCTCCACCTCCTACGACCGCCAACAGCTGATGGCACGGCTGTCGCGCTGGGTGCCGACGTACGCCTACGAGTTCGCCGAGAGCGACACCCCGCACTTCACCTCGATCTTCCGCCTCCAGCAACAGAGCGCCACCGCCCGCGACTTCCCCTTCGGCGGCGCCATCCACGTCGACGACCTCGGCTACCTCTGGGACTACCTCGGCCAGACCCTGCCGTACGACGACGACCAACTGGAGCTGTCCCGCCAGATGATCACCTTCTGGGACCACTTCACCGCAACCGGCGACCCGAACGGCTCCGGCACCCCGAACTGGCCGAAGTACCGCACGGGGACAGGGGAGTTGATGGCCCTGAAGGCCTGCGACACCGCCCCGTCGAGCGACAGTCCCCCAGCCGCCTGCTCGAAGGTCACGCGCGGCTTCGCCCAGGAACACGACCTGGACTTCTGGGGGAGCCTCGGGATGTCGTGACGCAGTTTTGAACACGTTCAATTAACGGCGTAGGCTGCCGCCATGAACGACAGAGCCGCCCTCCTGAAGGGCATCCGCGGCTGGCTTGCCCTGTTCGTCGTCTGTCTGGTGCTCAGCGGCGCCACCGCCTTCCCGCTGGTGCACGAACTCCGCTGGACCGAGGACGTGTTGACGTCCCTGTCCGTACCGCACTACCTGCCCGCCCTCGCGGACTGGATCGAGCGCGTACGCCAGGGACTCGACACCGCCGACGCCGACTACCCCTTCCTCCTCTACGGCACGGACTGGCTGGCCTTCGCGCACCTCGTCATCGCGGTCGCCTTCTACGGCCCCTACCGCGACCCGGTCCGCAACATCTGGGTCGTCGAGTTCGGGATGATCGCCTGCGCCGGAATCATTCCGCTCGCTCTCGTCTGCGGACCGATCCGCGGGATTCCCCTTTGGTGGACGGTGATCGACATGTCCTTCGGGGCCATCGGGATCGTCCCGCTGTACGTCGTCCGGAAGAAGATCAAGCGGCTGGAAGCGGTACTCGCGCCAACTCCCGTACCGGGGCAGGCTACTTGAGTGCCGCCAGCGCGATCCGCATCGCGACCGCGTTCATCGACTCGCCCTTGGCGTCCGTCGAGTTGACGGAGTAGACGAGGGTGCGGGACAGGTCGCGGGTGGCGACAATAACCGCGCTGTAGCCGTACCGGGCACCGGACTTGAGCCAGTAGACCTTCCCGCCGTACTCGAACCGCTGGAGCCCGGCGCTGTAACTGGCGCCCTCGATACCGGCCGGCACCGTGAACATCTCCTGCAGCTGCGGCCCCGGCACGATCCGGCCCCGGAACAGCGCCGTGATCAGCCGTTCCAGGTCGGCGGTCGTCGAGATCATGTCGCCGGCCGCCCACCGGTCCGCCTGGTTCCAGTCGGTGACGTCGACGAACTTCGTTGTGCCGTCGGACTGTTGGACCGCCTGGTAGCCGTGGTTGTGCGGGCCGAGGACGCGCGGGTCGGTGCCGGGGAAATACGTGTCCCGCATGCCCGCCGGGCGCAGCACGAGCCGGGCGGCCTCGAAGGCGTACGAGTGGCCCGTCACCTTCTCGATCAGCAGGCCGAGGATCGTGTAGTTGATGTTGAGGTAGTCCTGCTGCGTGCCCGGCCGGAACTCGGGCCCCTTCGCTACGGCCGACGCGACGACCTGCCGGGGCGTGAGCGTGTCGAAGCGGTGCGCGTACTGCTCCTCGAAGGCGTCCCCGAAGCCGTCGCCGGCCTGGATGCCACTGGTGTGGTTCAGCAACTGCCGTACGGATATGGGCTCGAAGGCCTTCGTGAGCAGTCCCGGCAGATAGCGCTGGACCGGTGTGTCCAGGTCGACCTCCCCTTGCGCCGCAAGCCGCAGCACGGTCGACGCCGTCACCACCTTCGTCGTCGAACCGGCCCGGAAACGCGCGTCCGGATCCGCGGCGGCACCGCTCTCCAGATCGTGCACCCCGGCACTCCCGCGCCAGCTCCCGTCCGTCCCTCCCACCCGGACGAGAGCCGCCGTGGCATCCGCGTCCGGCAGCCCGGCGAGCGCGGCCCGCAGCGCCTCGGCGTCCGGACCGGCCGTTCCCCGTACGGCAGTTGAGGGGGACGGGGACGCGGCGAACGCGGGTGCGGCCAGCGGTCCGGCCGCGAGGGCGAGGACGAGCGAGGCGGTGAGGACGGTGGTGCGACGGCGGGTGCGCATCAGCTGCTCCTGAGTTCTCCGGTGGCTGTCGGTGATCAGCCTCATCGGACACGGCCGTCAGCGGATCGTCGGCGAGGAGGGCGCCCACCCCTGGCGTCACCCGGACCAACTCCCCTGCAGAACAAGGGGTTTACCGGGGTTACCCCCTACGGGATCCAACTCGGCGCCGCAAAAACTGTTATCGCCGAAGCCTTCACCCCGTCTCCCTCTGCGTCCCCCGTTTCCTCACGCACCGGAGCCACCCACATGGCAACGAACGCACCCGAACCGACCAGCGCAGCCAAGCCGACCGGCGCCCGGAAGCCCGCCAACAAGCACCGCCTCACCCGCCGGGGCCTGTTCACGCTCGGCGGCGGAGTCGCGGCGGCGGGAGTCGTCGGCGGTGGGATCGCCGCGTTCTCCGGAGGCGGCGCGGATGCCGCGCAGCCCGGCACGGCCATCGGCACCGCAACCGCCCGGCCGCAGGCCCTGACCCACCCGGGCATGCTGCACAACGCCGGTGACCTGCACCGCGCCAA
>Ga0307511_10001079_pt1 | contig 29006 bp, 45 predicted proteins | sample 13_EM_MG_FD_200266 | JGI IMG/M metagenome (GOLD analysis project Ga0307511, IMG submission 200266) | Populus trichocarpa ectomycorrhiza microbial communities from riparian zone in the Pacific Northwest, United States - 13_EM | ecosystem: Host-associated > Plants > Roots > Unclassified | place...
CGGAGTAGGTTTCGCGATTGAATCTAAAGACCGAGTTATTCGGAGGCACTGTGGGAGATTCACGAGGCATCGTGAAAAGGAGCTGGCTAGAGATGGAGAAGCAAGAGAGGAGGAGAGGGGGGGGGGGATACGTGCGACGAGCGAGCGATGGGATCCAACTGATGGTGGTGGACAGAGGATGAGAAACCAAGTCGAACCAATTATTCTGGTTTTTATACCACACGAACAACTCTCCTCGATCTTCACGCTTCCCTGCGGACGATTTGATGCCACCCAGGCCAATCTCAACCCTTGCGATCCCAAAGTCAACTCTGTTCGCCTTATCACAGGCGGGCTACGAGACGACGGACGAGTTGGCGTCGTCCACGCCAGAGAGTCTAGCTAGAGGTAACCCGCTCTCTCGGATCACGGAGCAGGGCCACACTTTTCTAATGGGGATACTATCGTCACCTCTTGGAAAAATACAGAGCTAGGCATATCCGTCGAGTCGTCTCAGCGGATCCTGTCTGTTGGCCCTAGACTTCCGGCAACTCAATCCGCCGCCACATTGTTGGAATCTGTTAATGACGTCTTTCGCTCTTCTCCGCCGATTAACACCCTTCTGGATGGTGGGTTGAGGCGTGGGCACGTCCTTGAGTTACTAGGTCCGCCAGGTACGGCAAAGGCAGCCCTAGTCCTCGAGACAATCAGAGATTTCATTGAAAACAGAGAAGATGTGCTGATAATCGGTATCTCCCTGCCTTCCCCCACTTCCATCCCCGTGCTTATCCGTGCAGACCCCCAGAACGCGGTTACTCCAGGTGTTATCGATGAGAACCTACGAGGTGAGACACCCGTCTTTCTACTTCTCTCAAGCCGGGGCACACTGTGACGCCGCCATCTGGACAGCTTCCTCATCTGCTCCGAAGGATTATTCACGACACGTACACTTTATGGGGATCTCACATGTTTCCGAGTTAATGTCGTTCCTTTACACATTACCGTCTTACTTGCAAGAAAACCCAAAGGTATTCGGGGACCCATTAATTTTGTTCGTTTTGGTTCGGTTCGGATGACGAGACGTCTGGAATTTAGGTTACCCTCCTCGCGTTGCCCTCGTTTTCGTTCTTCTTCCAGATGCCGCCCGCGACGGTGAACGCATACTCGTGGCGTAACGCGCTGTTGGAGTGCTCGAAACGGATCTTCACCGTAGCCTGTGTGTCTAGAAATCTGACCATCGTGCTCACGTCACAGCTGTCGACAAAGATGGTCAAGGCGGACGGTTCGGTCGGGAATTTCGACACCGGCGCGCGAGCAATCATGACTCCCTCATTAGGTAAATCGAGTTTCAGTACTGTTAAGCAGGTAGCTTCTGATCTACGAACAAGGTTCTTCTTACCTACCGCAGTCCAGAGCGTACCGGGTATTGATCGCGCCAACGTCGCGGACCACAGGGCAAGTCTCCCTCGGCTGTTTCATTAACTTGAGGGGTGTGTGTGTGTAGAGGAGTGCTGACACCGCGCCAGGGTTGTACGTTTGCTGAGTTCTCCTGTGACTCAAGGGGGAGATGACGGAGTCCGAGAAGAACGGTTCAAGATGGTGAGTGGCAGGGTCGTTCATTCTGCACGGGCGGCGGGGCTGAGCATTATTTATCAAATGGAGGTGGATGGAAAGATGGAGGGGGTCTGATTCTGATGGAAAGTAGGCTTCAGGCCTTCTGCCACCGCCGTTAATGTGTGGGACTATCGAGTAAATTATTGGGATCTAGCGCGCCATCAGAGTGGACTATGCAATCCATGCTCCAGTCGTGCCCAGAAATCATTGGCACCTGCTGCCCCTGAAGGACCTGCTCATTTAGAGCGAGGGCGACTATGAAGAGAGTGAGGGCGTGATTAGTGAGACGCAGTTGGTTAGGACGGTGTGGCACTGTGGAGGATGGCTAACCCAGGAAAGGCCGAGACCGGCCCGTTGTGGCGGTATATTCAGTGATGAAGGAGTCGTAATATCCCTTGCCGTGGCCTAGCCGGCCCATCGAGGTGTCAACGGCGATGCCTGGGAGGGTGAGGAACAATCTTCGTTACCACGACTCGTGCGTTCCACCCTGGCCAAGCACTCACCTGGCACGAGTATGAGATCCAGCTGTTGATCGGCGTCGAGAGCTGGGGTAGAGGTGTCAGGGCGGGGGGCACAGGTGGGGGAAACGGGTGGTTACCGTTTGGCCGCGGTTTGCCGTCCTTCTCGCGCGGGGGCTCACGGATACCCCAGAGACCAGGAGGGAACGAATCGAGATCGGGTTGGTCGTACACGCGGAGCATGTCCATCCTTGAGCGTGCTGGCTGCGAGGTGTCCAGCTTTGGAACGTAAAGGACCTTGCCTGGAATGAAGGACCCTGAAGACCGTTTCTTTCTTGCGGAAACAACTGGACGAACCTGCGGCGAGGATGGCGGAGACCAACGGCGCCGTGTCCAGTTCGCCTTTGGGCATGCTCAGGTAGCAGCTGATGTATTTACTCGTCTGGAACATTCTCGAATTAACGACCACGTCCGTTACAATTCCCGCTGTTCAAATTTGAAGGAATCAATTTCTACGGTTTTATTTCGCTTCTCTCTGGGTTTGCGCACACTGGAGTTGAATTTGGGATTGGGAGAGGGATTTCAAGCTGGCGGAAACGATTTTCCGTAGGACTCGTTTCTGACTCTGGATGGAGACCGTAGCCATGGCTCGGGGGCGGTCGGTTTGGGTGGATCGAGAAAGGCAGGAAGACTGCCTTCCGTGTCCCTGATGTCGGAGAATTGATCAATTTGGGTATTTCGTAATCTCGGCAAACCAAAGGAGCCGAGCGCGCGGCGCCAGGCCTCTTCTTTCTCTCTCCATCCATACCTCTCGGGAGAGACGCGGATAATGAAGGAACCGACCTCTCCAACCTCTCCTTTGGCCGCATTCCCTCCCCAGCCAGAGGAATACAGGTCGAGAGCGCCAGAGTTCTACGGATTCGTGGCTTGGTCGTCAACGTATCTGCTCTTCGCGCTCTTCATTCTTTGGAGTTTTCTCCCGGATGAGTGGATCATACGAAGCGGAGTAACCTGGTATCCAAATCGGTAGTTTCACTTGCCCCCCCTCCCTTTTCTGGAAACACATCTGAGATCAGTTCGACTTGACACAGGGAATGGGCATTGCTTTTTCCGGCGTGGTCGATGGTCCTCGTGCTGCTGACCTACTTTGCCTACTTTTCATTGGCTTTATTTGGGACCCCCGCCTTTTCGGACATCTCCACCATCACCGGTACGTCCAATTCTCCTGTCCACTCTCTATCTCCCCCCGTTCAACGGCCCGGCCAGATTCCAGGGGTCGTCTGCTCGATCCGGCCACATTTGATTTTGCAGACGAGGGTGCGGCTACGGAGATGTATGACATACCAATCACTTTGGTCAATCACGCGCTGTATGATCGAGGCTGACGGCAAGAAAGTGATATGTATTTACGTGGGGGTACTGACCGGCGTACACGATGCGATGCAAGAACAAAGAGCAGAAATGAGAAAGAAAACAAATGAACCAAAACAGGAACCCCGATAGATGATATCACGACAACAATATAGATAGATACACGGCGTTCATTACACTCTCAATGGCGCGCGGGCCCTGGTAGTCCTCGCCACTGTCTCAGCGTCAGCGATCTCGGAAATTCCAACGTTTAATCATCTGAACGGTCGCTTACGTGACGCGGGTGATACGGGTGGCTGTCTCCTCCCTCGTACGTAGATCCTTCGCTCGAGTAGTCGCAATCCCAAGCCAACGAAGACGGCGTGGCGGGCGATAGTGGCACAGACAACGTCGGGAAACTGTCCTCTCCATCGCTCTCCGAGTCGCTCGATTTGTTGTTCCAAGCGATCATCGTCCGGGATGTGAGACTCTGCGGAACCCACTTGAGCATCACCGGCACCTGGCTCGCCTGCCGAACGTCCGAAACCAGCGGGGTCTCGAACCCGACGGTGTACTCCAGGGCCTTGCTCGTAGTCTCTGCCGCCGGATTGATCCCGTGCGTCCGGAGATGCCGCTTCGCGTTGGAGCGGACGGCGAAGGATTTGTTGCAATTCTCGACCGGGCACCGATAAGCTATCAATGCTCTCCATTAGTCCAAGTACGCAATCACGACCAATGTTGTCACCCTTACGTTTCATCCCGGAGTGGCTATTCATGTGCGTCGCAAGTCCACTGGGTCGTGGGAACCACTTTTCGCAAACTGTACATTGATGCATCTTGGACCGTTTGCTCGACGTGTTGGCCTTCTTGAGGGTGATACGACCCCCGCGTTTATGCCCATTGGTCGACCTTGGCGCTGGGGATGGACTTCGCTGGGCAGAGGAGAAATCTGGTTTGGGGTCCCGCACTCAGTCTTCTATCCCCTCACTGCAATGCAATAAATTTCCTCACCATCGTCGGAATTATCCCTGAGCGAACCCGGTGAACCGAACGGAGGTTCCCCCCGAGAGTCGAGGAAGATAGGGTCGGAGCCGATGTCATCGCTCGCAGCCGGGGTGTGGTTGCAGTGAGAGGTGACATGGCCAGAGTGCGTGGTCGCCTGGTGGCTCGGCAGCGAGTGCGTGCCCGTTGTGTCTGAGGTGGGGGATACGGTGTGAATCGGGTGTGCGCTGAGGACAGCTATGGAGGTTACATACCTTCGTCTGGGCAGATGCTATCTGTGCTCTCGTAGGTGCCGGTCCCGGGCAAAGACGCGAAGGCAGGGTAGTAGGGAGAGGTGTAGTAGCCCTGGCCTAGCGAGTCATAGTGTTCGCGGGGGAGCTGCTGTGGCAGCGAAACCGAATGTGGAGAGGCGCGCACTGAACTATCGTAGAACAGGTACGTGTCGGGGGCGACGAGTGTCCTCTGGGAGGACTCCGGGTACAGCTGGGCGGACTGGTAGACGGCGGAGTCGGGGAGGGCATAAGCTTGGGGAATGGTCCAATGGGAATGGGGAGAGTTCCCAGGGTCCTGCGCTAATTCACCCTCCATTGACGGTTGGTTGGCAAAGGGTTGTTGGGTGTAATATTTATCCATCGGATGCTATAGGTGGTGGATAAGGGGAGAGGGGATGGGAGGATGGAGGGGGAGGGACGTTGGGGGAGTTGGGATGGGGAAGGGAATCAGCATATGGAGGGAGGGTTAAATAACCACGGATCGACAATAGACGGGTAACATTGGCTCGCACCCACACGCACTGGAACAACTTCTCGACCGTTCGCACCTCATCCTGCACTTATCGATAAACGGTACGAGCGAGAGGCAGGAATCTTGTGATTCATCCGCTCTGTTGGAAACGCGCGCCCGTGAATTGGATCAATTCACGTTCTGTGCTGCGAGGTCCTGGTGAAATGAACGACAAGTAAAAAAAAACCGATGAGATCAATGATTGTCTCCTCGCACCCGTTCCTTCCCTCAATGTACATCTAGCCGCAGAACAAGTGAACGGAAAAAAGCTTATCGGTCACTCCGTCATCCTCCATCTTGCTCCCTCTTTTTTTCAATATGAACCACCCCAATGTCCCCCTGCCTCTCGAAACCCCACACCCGCCTCCCGATCAGGTAAGTCACCCGAATTTTCAAGTCCGCGCGTATCCGTGTTCATTCCTTCTTTCCAGACTGAAACGTAATCCGAGTACCTCTCCCCCAGCTCTCGACTGCCTACTAGACGATGGTGCTAACTGATGGTCTCTGATCTTTCAAATCTTCATTGTCCACCCATGACCAGACCCCATTCGTCTCCCCCTCGATCTCGCTTGCATGAAATGAAAAAAACCCGCGCGGAGGGTGGGAATCCCACAGAACCCCGTTCTAGACGCAACCCATCCTCGCACCCATCATCTCACCGCTCTTCTCCCTCTTGCGAGGCCACGTTGCCGCCTTGCTGTCCCTCTGCTCCTTGCACATCAGAGATATCATCCCCCAACACCCGATTCATCCTCGGGGCGTCCCCTCAATCCCGGCCCTACAATCTTCTTCAGTATCGGTGGAATCTCACTGGATCCCATACCCACTTTAGCTTCAGATCGTTTTTGATAACTCACCCGGCGTCCTCTGTCACCTGTCACCGTCGTCTCTGTGCGTCTGACCGGTCTCTATCGATCCGGCCCCCATGTCATAGTCAGCGGGATATTGCGCCTTACTCCCCCCCGCTCCGACGTGTATCACTCACCTTTTTAATCTCGAATCCGTTATACGACCACCGTTTCACCCATCCATCTGAGATCGACCCAGTTCTTGCTATTCGCGTCTTGTCTTCTTCTATTTCCTCCAAAAATTCTTCCACATCATCAAGACTAGTGGAATGATTAGGTGTAATTGGTCCTGCCGATGACGTCGTCGCAGTGCTGGCAAAAGAGCTTCCGGGGCCTGGGCAATCGATATCGCTCGGCAAGTCGTCGACATCTTCGAAGCTTCGGCGCAAATCCGGGCCATCATTCCCAGAATCGATATCGTCCCCATTATCAGTCCTTTCCAAATACTCGCGGTCCAGATCGACTTCGTGCGCCCGTTTCAGAGTCTTATCCCTATGACGTCGTCCTTCGACCGGGCTAGAAAGCAATTCTGCATCAAAATCGTCGTCATCCTGTCCGATCCCCGATTTCGACATTCTTGAATTACGATGGGGCGTTGATACCTCGGGCGTTTCGAATCTGTACGAAGAACCAGTCGGAGAAATATATCCGTCCTCGTGCGCGATATCATGAGACTCCGGTTCGTCTCCCTCCGATGTCAGGTCGATCATTTCAACAACTCCGCTCCGCTTGACCATGCCTGGTGCGGTACCTGATGAACTTCCCGACGCCTGGCCATCCTTAGGTGAAGTTTTTCGGGGTCCGGAGAAAAACTTGCTCGTGACGACCCTCGTCTCCTCCCAGGGCTTGTTGTTCTCGTTCGACCTTCTCCTTTTCTTGACATTGGCATCCATCTCCAGTGCTTCCGATAACGTACGTTTTCCGCTCGCCTGCCCGGCGGTCGTAATCGGTTTCTTCGCGGGAGGCTGGGTCTGTTTGTCAGTGGAAGGTCCCGGTGTCTTCGGCCTGGGGTCTAGACGAACAAATGAAGCCATGTAGTTAGGGGGCGATATACAATGCGTTTGACAGCAATGCACTTACGGAAGAAGTCGTGCAATGTGTTTTTTGACGCTATTCGTTTCGTCATGGACTTCTCCGACGTCACAGGGGTGCCACCATTCAATAACAGGGGTAGTGGCTTCAGTGACCGTGGGACGTAGGCGGGGTTGATATCAACGATTGGAAGGAGAGATATCGGACAAACGTCCCCGATCGCCACCTGTTTTGCCAGCGAATGTTCCAGCTCCCTTTGATTCAACGGCCCGCAAGGTATCCGGGTCAGCGAAAACGATAGACGGGCAACTACGGGTGGATGGATGACAGCGGGGAACTTACCTTCCGACGGACTCCCTCGCTTCTCCGCTCAGCTCTTCCCCGGGCGGAAGTTCAATCAGATGGACCGATCGCTCGGTCCTTGGATCGTAGACGCGCTGATGCAAGAAGACCTTTTCGACCGATTTGAAAGAAGCCAGATAATCTGGTGGGACCTCCTTCTTCCCTTCCAGCATAATCGCTCGTACCACCTTCTCCACTGTCTTGTATTTCCGCAACAGAGACCAGGCAGTTTTCAACCCTACACCTGGAATGCTCGGCAGATAATCGCAACCGCTCAAGATGGCCATAGCACGAAACTGCACGTCCGACCAACCGATAAGGGAGATGCCTCCCTCCGCGGCGGTGACCGAACCAAAGTCTGAGCGTGAGATGGAGGTGGCGGTAGCGGCGGCAGAATCCAGCTTGAATAGAACGTTCTGGCAACCAAAGACCAAGAGATCCGAGTCCTCGGTGAGGATTGCATCGACTATACCAACCCGCTCGAGGTACGCAAGTTGGGCATCCGCCTCGTATGGGGCCACCACATACTGTATGCCTTCTGCACGCAATGCCTACCGAAAGCGGGTGAACACGTCAGAACGGATAAGTAGAGATACTTTGAAGCAACCTTGATGAACTGATATGCCATTTCCGTCGTCACGTCGACGCATTTGGCATAGTATTCTCTAGCCTGTGCATGTTTCCCCGCCGCGGCCAACTTGTTTGCAAGGGCTAGGTTCTCGTCTCGCCTCTTCTTCCGCTCAGATTCCGTGCCTTTCTTTGCTGGCAAGGGTCCTCCGTCAAAAACGATGTACGGTGTGATCTTGTGATGTCGTAGTAGCCGAACGCGGTGCATCGAGTATTCGACGTATCTGTTCATCAAACGATATGTTGGCCGTTCGTCGGAATACAGATTGGGGGAGAAAACACTACGCACTTAGTCGTCCTCTTCCCAGTGGCCACTTCCGGAGCACACGCATATACGCCCTTATGCAACCAAACATATGCGTCAACCGCGACCGTCTTGCCTGCGAACTCTGACAAGTGCTTATTCTTGTGGATTGGCTTAAGAAGGGGGAGGAGACCAGAGATACCCATGGCAGAACGGAGGGGAATAGATGGTTCTCGGGAGAGAGGAAGCGACCATCCAAGGTAGCCCTTTTCTAAGAGGCGAAGGATACGGGGACGAAGAGCCTCGAAGACTGATAGGTGGCACGGTCACGTGGGCTCTTTTGCCCTTTGCAAGGGACGCGTTCTCGATCGCGTTTCACAAACCCCCTGTGGAGTGCTCAAGCCGGGACAGAAAGAGGTGGCCTTAGAGTACCTAAACCACAACAGCTGGGAAACGTTTGGTTCCTTGGACCTGGCCACAATACCATATGAGAGTGTCACCCGGTTGTTGATTGTGCTCGGTTCCGCGAGCGGGACCGATTCCCCAGAGATAAGATATGGTCACAAATGATATCGAAGTACAATGGGGACACAAGGCAACCTCTCTCAAGCCCACACCAGTGGCATGCCCATTGCGTAATTACAAACGGACCATAGATCATTCCTCGATTTTACGTAGTTCGACGGAGTGAAACGGTTCATTCCTTTGAGAATGGAAAGCTAACCTTGACTAATCGAGGGGTTAACGCTGGTAAACGTTTATGTGTAAGCGAGTGGAAAGGACAGCGGGCGTCCCGGGTAAGAATAACTCCGTGAACAACTAAAAGGTGTCAAAGGAAGAGAAAGGAAGACGCTCTTAGATCGAAACTGGTGGTTCGGGCTGAGGCCGGGCAGCCTTGACAACAGACTCCCGGTATTTGTCGTAGTGTGCTACCAACTTGTCCATCAAGCCCGGTTTGAGGAACAGGACACACAAGGGCAAAGCGGACGCAGCACCCTCGGTGGACCACCTGAAGACGGTGAAGATGACACTAAAGACGACAGACATCAGAAAAAACACGAGAAATAAAAAAGAATAAACGCACGATATCTTTATCAGCTTGTCGCACTTGTCCCCCTCAAGGCCGGTAGAAATCTTCGGTATCCTGACCAGGACCCACATCGCCATGCCGACCACTTCGCGGGTCCATCGGAGCCCGCCAAGGAGACAAGCGACAGGGACGAGGACGGCATCGACCACCATCTTCTTGGTGGTACAGTTGTCGGAGTATACGAGCGGCCAGAAGACAAGCCCGTACCCAAACGCGGCGGCTGTCCCAACTGCCCCGGTTGCAACGGTGAAGAGCAGCAGCGAGCGTCCCAACGCCTTGAGAAGTCTTCCATTGGCTACGTGGGCATGAACAACTTCATTCCTTCCCTTCACGAAAACCATGAACCGTTGGTTGGTGAAGTATATCGGCCCGAGGACAACACTACCGAGAATGCTGGCGAAGGTGACTCTTGTATACACCGCGGATCGTTCATCATAGGGGAAACCAATGGAAACCGACCCGCACAGGCAAACAACAGACGTCGTGAACGCGAACACCAAGGTGTACAAGACCGTAAGGAAGAAGGCCTTGACTCGAGATACCGGTCTAGATTCTGGCGAGGGGGTGGTCTGAGGGATAGCGGCTTCGACATCTGTGACGTCGCACGTGGAGGAGGGAGTGCCAACCTCCAGGACCTCGGCGAGGAGCGGCTTCCTGAGATCCGGGAACTCGAAACTCGTATTGGCGCTCATGCCAACGGGTGCTGGTGTGAAGGAGTGTGCGGTCCGTGGGGGGCGTCTCCCACAACGATCAACATCAATCCCCACTTCCGCCGGTAACCATCGTGCCCCGTGTTGGCTTCTGGTCTGGATCTGGACGTTTGAACACGAGGTTACCCAGAGTGGGTCCTCGGGTTTACCGCGATGGGAATGAAGGTGGATTTGAACGAGCATCGCGATATATTGAGATCAGTTACTTAAACGTGTTCACTGTACATTCTTGGCTCTCTCGGCCGCAAACTTCTGGCGAGCTGCTTCCGCCTCCTCAGATTCAACGAGGACAAAGTCGTGTTGGAGAAGCTTGAAGGCTTTCCCCTTGGGGAACCCTCTACGCCGTGCTTCTTCCTCGTTATCGACATCCTTCAGATCCTGGCCTATAGTTAGCACCCAATCCTGATCACCAAAAACAAGGATGCATACCACCACCAAAGAATCCTTGACGCCGAAGACGGCATCACTTGAGATCCATTTATCACCTCTAACATAGAGAGCGGTGACCAACTTCCTGTAGCCAGGAGCCTCGATTGCAACATGGATGTGGTTCGGCCTCATGTTATGACGGCCGAGGTGGAGGAGCAATTCTCCTACAGGGCCCTTTCATATGGGGTTAGAAGCTTGGGTTGGACCCATGATGGGACCGCCATACATCACCCGGAATCGCATACCCAACGGGCACAATGGCTCGATACCCGTAGTGACCCTGGTCATCACTGCGCAGTTTTCCCCTGCAATCTGGTTTTGTTCTGCCTGAATACTGTGTGTCATAGAAGCCTTTGACCGCAATTGTCAGCAGCGCGGGTACAGTATACCATACAATGCAGCACCTTCGGAATCGGTCTCCCAGGTTTCGATGGAAGCGTTTGGTACGGGCTTCCCGAGGGTATCTAAGATACGCCCCTCGACGTACATGTACTCTCCTTTGCCTTCAGAGGCGATGGAATCTCCGAGGCTGACTGATGATAGGATAAGTATAGACAATTGGGGTGGCAGTGTGTGATCATACCATCTGGTGCATCATCGGTGAGGAACGGACCGAGAACTGAGCTGTTTGTTCCTCCGGAGACCGTGGGGTTGTTTAGTCCGTCTACAAGAGCGGATACTCCAAGCACGTCGGAGAGAAGGATGAATTCTTGTCTGATTTTAGTGCAGGTCTGACCGGTGCGAGTGAGAAAGCCGATCGCTGTCATCCATTCCTCGGTAGTAAGACTTTCGGAAGGTCAATACTTTAGTGATTGCATCTCTTGATTAAGGTGACTCCACCTTACCTGGTCTCTTCGACAAACTGGTGAAGGTGGGTGATCAAGCGAGTGAAGATAAACTTGGTTCTCCTGCATCGATTGTCCGTTCAGAAAATATCACCGATGCAGTAGTCCGGCACGGTGGGCTCACGGATTCTCTGTCAACTGAGTCAACTTCAACAGGTTTTCTGTGACAACCTCTGGACTCTCTGGGAACTGTGCATACAGTCAGTTCCCTGAACCGGTGATGTCATCGTCGAAGCACCCGTACAGGGAGATCCAGGTCGGGTGCGGGGATTCCGTTATACTGAGGACCGTTGGGAGATCCGCTTTGAGACATGTCTTGAAGATGGTGGTCGTCGAGAGCAACAAGGGGATCCTATGTGCGGGGCATCCTTTTGAACTACCCGGACCTTTGAGTCAGCTGGGAACGAGGTGTGTGAATTCGGAAGGTCGGTAACTTCCGGCCCCTCTCATGTGGTCACTGTATTCCCGCCCGCGTTGGCCAGTTCGTCTCAGTTGACACTATTAGTACTTGTCTTACACACGGAACTACACGCCAGGGTACAGAAGGTATCGGTATCACAAATGTTGTTCTACAGCCCAAGCCATTGCTTGTGTCGCTTCACCAGTTCTTCCACGATATCCTCTTCGATTTCTTTTTCCGGATCCTTCTCCAAGTCAATGTGTATCCATGACTCCCCGAACTGGGGCACAGAAGGGTCTATGCTGTGTGTCCTGTAGACAAACGCGACCTCAAATTTTCTTCGGTGAAGTTCGTTGGCGATTACGACGCTGTGGCCGTATCTCTCCAGGGCAGCTTGAGCCTTAGGGATGAGTAATCCATCTTCCGTCTCCAGCTGGAACGGACAACGAGTCAGCTGCATATGTTGCGACCCCTCGCTGAGCGATTACCTTGAAGGACACGACGAAGCCCTGTCGGGTCCACTCGGCCACCATGGGCTTCAAGATTTTCGGCACCTGGTCCATCTCAATGTGGAGACTTCCCTTCCCTGACTGAATCTTGTGGACCGACTGCGGCAAGGTCAGCAAAGTCTGAACGAGCCAGAAGGGGAAATAAAATACCATCTTCTGTCTCGGCAAGAAGAAATCACTAACGGCCGCAGCCAGATAGTACATCGCTTCCTTTCCAAGCACGGACAACTCCTTACTGACAGCCCTCAGCAACCACAGATAATCATTCACCGTCACAAAGTTCAGCGTCAGCATCGTTCCAGCCTTTTGCACCGACTTGTACGTCTTCAGGACCCCGAGCAAGTGATCCCTCTTGGATGATGTAACGGATATCGAAGGAACGACGGCTGAACCTTCCGGAGGTTCGTCTATCTCAAGCAGGTCCAGGAATGGGTTGGTAGAGTGGGAATAGTGTCGGCTGAACGGTTGGAGACTGAACTGCCTGTGCATGAAAATCACGGCGTAGCCAGCTTTGAGGAAGTACTCTGCGGATGTCGCGCCACGAGTCCCTGAAGACCACAGTGAACCGGACGCACTAAGAGACGTCTAGATCAACTCGGCTCACCAGCACTGAAGTTATCCAAGAACCGGACACTAGGCGCATCGAGGACCGAAGGGGGGACATACCATTCGAAGGTTAATCGAGTTGATCGCCCTGGACGATTAAAAATCGAGTCGCTCACACATTGAGTTCCAAAGGAACGGTCGTTCCTCCACTCTACGATATATCCAACTGGAATCAGTACACCCGGTTCACTGTGAGATGCGATAGGGACACGCACCGTCACCAAAACGACCTTCCTCCGGTGTTCCTGTTGTTGTTTCAAGAACGTCCGAACGGATTGAACGTCCTGATCAATCGTTGGTGGTGGCGGTTGCGTCTCAAAGTACGCCTCGGCGGAGAAGGTGGTTGGCAGGGTTTCCATCCTGTCCGTTCACGTTGTCGTAGGTTTTCGGGATGGAGAAGGGAATGGGGGGAAATCTGGATATAGGGCGTTCGGGGTACGGTGCCGCCCCATGATCGAGAGCTCTGGCAGTTCATCACGACAGATAAGAGAGGGCCAACAATGTTGCGGGGATGGCGCCGCGGAATAATTAATCCGACATAGGGAGTGTTTAAGATAGGGAATGTGACAGAGGATGATACAAGTAGAGTGATGCGAGAAAACAACGGGCAATAGAGTGCAAGGGATAGCGAGGAGGGAGAGGGTAAGGAAAATGTCAGTGGAGGTGGAGTTGAAACAAAGAAGCGTCCATGGAAAAATCAAGAGCTGGAGAATGTGGCTACCCATTCATCAATACTATTCCAGACCCCTTCCCTGACCACTTCGTCCCACCAGCCCATCATAAGAATGTCGTGCACGGCGTCCTTGGCCCCAACAACTTTCACATCAACGCCATCGTGCTCCATAGCGCCAAACAGTTTTAAAATCTCAGATTCCAGTCGTTCTGCATCTCCCAACACAATGCACGTCCTGGAGAAGTCTTCGAACAAAGCAAGCTTCCTCGGGTTGACGGTTGTGACTTGACGGAGGAGTGGCAAGTTAACGTCGGAGTGACAGTAAGACGGAGCTTGCAAAGGTCCCTGAGGCCGCTTCAGCAACGACCCAGGTATCTTGGGTGTGACGCTTGGCGTCATGTTCGGAGTTGAGATAGCAGAAGTAGGCAGGCTGTTGGGGTTGGTCATGTTCGGCGTCCGCACGAGGTCATCAATGACGATGAGTGGAATGCCTTCCGCTCGTGCTCGAGCTTCAGCCTCAGCCTTGATTTGCTTGAAATGGGCGAGAGCGTATTCATTGATACGGACTCCAACCTTGGCAGAGATCTTCTCCCATTCCTCGTCGCCATAAGCTTCGCGAAGTACTCGCTCACTGGCTGGGGAGAGGTACGGAGAGTGGATCATCTCAGTTGGGTGATGGCCGAGGAGGGTGCGGAGGAGCAGTGCCCGGGGTTCTGGGGTGTCGACGAGATAATCTGTACTTTCGTGGGGGCGGGGGATGTATGATGTTGTCGTGAACGGGAAGGCGTGAGCTGTCGGAGATAAGAGAAGTCAGAACACAGCAAGGTGAAAGTCAAGATAGAAACGAGGCGCACAAGGGTCACAAGACGGCTTGGAGTGCGGGGAATGATGAAGTCAGGCATAAGCGAGGAGGGTGATAGGATCGACGTACCGAAAGGAGCAAGAGGCCATCGGGTGGAGGCAGTAAGTTTTCGTCACGCAACCACCGAGCGGTACCGAGCACGAGATTTCCACCAGAGCTGTCACCGATGAGAATGATCTTGCAGCCCTTCACCCTGCCATTCTCCAGGCATTTACCTAACCAGACGGTCAGCATTGGGAGCCTCCCGGCTCGGCACGATGTACGTGCATACCATATTTCTTTACGATGTGATAGTAAACGGCTGCCGCGTCTTGGCCGGCCGCTGGGAACGAGGCTTGGTGCAACAATCTATATTCGACAGCTGGGCGGCAGCAGGTGGGTTCGCATGAGTGCAAATGGGGTGAGGATTACTAACGCACAATAGATCTCAGTGAACCGGCCATCCTGGGAATCCCGGGAGAACGATGAGCAATCAATGAGAACTTCCAAGCCACGGGTTGTACGTACCTCTGTTAACCTGCGCGGTATCTTACTGGTGGGAGATTTCTCATCCGCGGACATGTGGCAATATCCACCGCCGTGCATAAATATACCAATCAGGGGGACATCACCCGCAGCTTCGAGGTCAATGTCCGGAGACTGGGTGTGTAAGCGGGAAGTTGATGCGCCCGAAGTTTTGGAGCCCTTCTTTGGTAAGAGAGCGTCTTGGGCCGAACAACTACTTGAGCGTGCGCGCAGCTGGAGTGGAAAGGTAACATACGACGGATCGAGTGAGCGGGATCGGTCAACTTCTTTGGGTGTTTTGGCCACACAAATGTTCCGACCCTGACACAGGGGACCTCCTCATTGTCCACAATGCCTTTCCGGAGTTCGTCGGGTAAGGGGTCAATCCACTGGAACCGAGTTTCCTTGAGACTGGATTGTTTGGGCTCCTTGGTGTAGTCTCGGGTGCCCCAGACGACACCGGCCATCTCGGTGACTTTATGCACACGACGAGTGAAGCGAACGGCGATGATTTGCTTTATGGACCAGGATTCTCTGGGTCTTGAAGATCGGGGCATGAGAAGATAGTACGTGGCCCATATCGGAACGAGGAGGAGAGTGGTGGTGAGGCGTTGGGCCACGTATAGCGTTTTCCAGGGCTCGTGTGCGAATGGTAAATGACTGGCATAGAGAGGGGGAGACATTAGAGAGAGAGGTACAGTGGGTAGGGACGCGGACTTGTATCCACAGGTTCTATAAATGACCGACCTGGCCCGCGGTGGCGAGCTAAGTTGATGACATCACCGCTCCCACAATAGGCCGGATGCCTCATGCAGAATATTATAAATTATGTTGCTTGTAAGCATGACCATCTACCCGCTATGAAACCTATGTTGTCCGTCCGAACTTAAAATATCACCACCAAAATACAGCCAATGAGTAAAGCAAACCATAGCGAAAAAAGCGAATGTGGTAATCCCTGCGATCCGTTGATAGCGAGTGACTGGACGAACCCATCCCCGCACACACCTCCCGCGATCCGGGCGGCATTGGCGTAAGCATGAGCCATTGCATTCCGAACGTTATCGTCCTTAAGTCCCTCTGACCCCGAGATCGCCGACACGTACAAGTTCATAAGACTCTTGGTACATGACGAACAACTAGGCTTGGTGTTGTTAGGGATGTTGAGACCGAATTGGATCTGATAAAAATATAGATCGGAGGGGTCCGGTAGCGTGACCGCTTGTGTGTAGCAGTAGACATTTGTGGCTGGGTTCGATTGGCACCCCGATTTTCGGGAGACACCATAAAGGCGGAGACCGTTGAGGGTCCTTACCACGAATGGATTCTTCTCGTTGAGTTCGGTGGCGCATTGGGTTTCGAGTGAGGATGCGAACTCGTCCATATTCCCAGAACAAGTGCCGCCGTCGAGAACCGTGTTGCAGGTGCCCCAGACCATGTTGTTTAGTGATGTGATATTGGTCTGTGCCTGCTTTCGAAACAGTTAATTCGGCCCGACGAACCCGTGGTTCTGGGGACTCACGTTTATGAACTGGGATGAATATTGGGTCAACAATCCAAAAGGCCGACACTGTCTAAAATGGGGTGACAGTGTCATGTTGGTGTAGAAGTCGACACAAGCCTGGGTCGAGAAATTGTTCGAAAGTGTGGTATCGAACGGTTGAGGGAACGGAGTGGGTAACGGAGGGTTGGTGGGTATTGTGGGTACAGTTGTGACCGTAGGAGATGGATCATTTTTTGCACGGGCTTGGAGCGGGGGACTGGTGAGCCGTTTATGGAGTCCCCAACTGTCAAATCCAAAGCTATCGCGGAGCTCGCGAGGGAATCCAGAGATTGAATCGAATAGGAGGGGGTGCGAAATGTACCGAGTCGTCAGGGTAATGAGGACCAGGACCGCGGGGACGGCGAGAATACTCCATCTTATTCTCGAGGTTCTCCTGCGCTTGAGCGTTGCATTGCGTGAAGCCTCTGAGGGGACCTCTTGCACGGGCTGGTCAGACGATGATTCCCTCTTGGGGAGGGGGGAGGGTGGGGGTGTAAACATCTTGAGGAAGGAACGTGGGGCGTAAGGAGCGTGGGCGATGGTCGAAACCAACTGGAAGACGCGTGGACGAGGGTCAGCGGCGGCGCGTGGAGGGAGGGCATAAGTACAAACCTAGAGGATGGGGAGAGGGTCGACGTCAAAGGCGAAGAGTCCGCCTTGAAACAACCCTCGACGCCCGACATACTTAGGCTCTTGAAGACGGGAGAAACCGCAAGGATCACATAATTCTCCATGTGATCACCGTGGGTCCCGATACATTTCCCCGGATGGTCTTGTTCCAAAATACTGCTTAAATGGTCCCGCCTACTTGAACGGTACCGGTGTTCAAGTACATGAGCCTGCACTCTGCCCCGCACCTCTCAAGCACCAGCCCCACCCGTTCTCGTCGTCGACAGGGCAAACCGCCAACTGACCCCCGCGACTGCCGACCTCGACTCAGGTACAGCACCCGAAGCGCCGATTCTCCCGTTCCTGACATCGCGGTCTAACACCGGTCATGCGGCGCGCTACGCCCCTCAAATCAAGTGCCGTTGTTCGCCTCGCTTCGTCCCGTTCGCTCAACGGGGAACACTCAAGTGCATACAACAAGCCTGGTCTTCGCCTTCTCGTGTCTATTCGCGGGGAGAGGGGGGGTGTAGAACCGGCACCCTTTGTCGGTTAACAAAGCGGGCCAATCCAAAAAAGGATTTTTCTGATCGACATTCCTCACGTCAACCAATATCTCTCACGTCACCGTTTCTTTGGGCATGCCAACCAGCCTCCGAGTCTTCGCTGGTCCCTCCCCAAACTCTCTTGCGGACATAACGGACAAAGTGAACACGAATGAAGTCCACCATGTAGTCTCCGACACCTTCGAAGGCTCCATATCACTGCAGATTAAACCCTTCCCGGCGGGTCGCCACACCTCCTCAGACTACTTCGAACGCCCAGATCGCCGCGGAATCACCTGGAGCATCCAGGTTCAAGGTTTGTCTCTTCCATTACCTGAGGCAGACCCGACACCGATCAAATCCCCTCAGGAAGATTTCTTCAGCCACAGATAGCCGATGACGTACTTTTTGGAAACATATTCGAACGTCCGCTCACCCTGCCATGGGGTTCAAGTGCAGCATTTCAGTTCATGAAGTGCGTACAGACCGCTCGCGTGTGTGCGGTCTGAAAATTGACACTCATAACCGGCTGCGTCCGCCCCGACTTGTCTCAGATATATTGATCCGACGTTGGAACATGATTTGACATCCCAGAGGAAGCCTTGGGCGCTATCACCGCTCATTTCGACGATGCCTCATTTTGCACATAGAAGAACAGGAGGATCCGAGACCCCTCCAGAGTTTCCGCCTCGAGAGTCTCTAAAGGACGACAACTCCCAGTTGGCGAAAGCCGTCGAGGACCCCGCTGAGAGGTCGCCACAACTGGCGAAGATCAAGACTGCGGATCAGCGCCGAGCGTACTTCGCCGACAAGGAAGCTCGAAGGTCCATCACCTTTGGTCCAAACGTGGGTTCTGCCTTATGCGTCGATTTCCTCCCAGCGTTTCACAAATATATCTTACGATTTCTCGATCCCGCTTGACGTTAGGACCTCATCACGACAGATTTCTGTTATGGATTTCTGGAGTTCAGTCCAGAGCTTGCCCTCAGGATTCCGGGAGGAATTTCCTTCAACCTGACCAGGTATTGGGATGGCCAACCAGTCCAGTTTATCTGTTGTAAGCGACGGGGACACCCAGACGATGAAGGCCCTGGAGCTCAGGAAGGACAACCATGGGGGGAGTCCTTTTGGTGCGTTTCCATCCAGCTAGAGGAACAGGAAGCGAAGGCGGAGACCCCGGAAGCTGAAGAGGACGGTGAAGAACGACCGTCTGCCTTAGACATAGACTAGACCCCACCCTGTCTTCACGAGAACATTTTTTTGTCCATAGACGAGCTGTACGCATCCCTTGCATTAGAAATTGTATTAGCGCGTAAAACCTTTGTCCAACGATCTTAAAACGGGTTGAACTTGGAAGAGGAAGAATCGCCGTATGGGGAAACAAACAACTCCCAATGAATAACGCTTCGACGGTCCTCCGTCCTCCACTTGAGGTATAGGATTTTTGAGGGGCCTTCGCTACGCGTTTACGCAACTTCGACTGTACCGGTCTAGATCGTTGGGTTGTTGCGCTGGGCTCGCGAAGCGAAAGCCGACCCTGTTTCAGCATGAGTGTTTGTGCAATTTTCTATAAGGTACGAGTGAGTTATGTTCATTCAGACGGTGCTTTTGGGAAGTGTCCCCTCTGCTTCCCGCTTCAACCAATACGAGCCATTCAACCATTCGAATTCAGCAATGCTCGCCGCGTGCATCTCACCGCTATTGGCGCACAATGTCAGCCAACAGACCTGGGGGGTGGGCAACAATGGCGACACTTTGAGACGTACCTGTAACCTTCCTTCGGGTCGTTGGGGACGTTATACCTTCCATTCTCGTTCATCGTGCATGGGTTGACGAAGTGCTCGTGCAAATGGTCAGCAAACTCGAGGACATTCCGTTCCATTGTGCCTGACACCGCGATATAGTCAATCAAGCTTCAGGAAGTCAGCCAATCGTGGCAGACTACTACGGGCGGGGGGGAACCAACCTCAAATGAATAACGTGCTCGCACAGACCCACACCTCCAGCGTGAGGGCAGACAGGGACACCGAACTTGGCGGCCATCAACAACACGGCGAGGACCTCGCTCACGCCGGCAAGGCGGACGGAGTCGATTTGGCAGACGTCGATGGCTTCGGCTTGGAGGAGCTGCTTGAAGACCATCCTGTTGTGTGCGTGCTCACCGGTCGCGACGCCGATCCCATACGGCTTGAGAGCCTTTCGGATGGCGGCGTGACCGAGAATATCATCTGGAGCAGTAGGTTCCTCGATGAACCTGGGGTGAAGGTTAGGGAAACCATGCAGTCGTTCGACCAGTCGACTGCATACCAAGGCTTAATCTCAGCCAGCCCCTTGGTGTACTCGATTGCTTGGTTAACCTCCCACACTTGATTCGCGTCGATCATTAGCACCGCACCCGTCGGCCCAGCATTCTTTCCCTTCAATTCTGGGCCATTAGGATCCCGAGGCTGCTTGTCTTTGGGCAGGTATTGGGGACCGTCAATGACAGACCGGATGAGTTTGCCTCGTCGGAGGTCAGACTCGAAGTCGCTTCCGACCTTCATCTTGAAGTGATTGAAACCCTTCCCAACAGCCTCTTTCGTCAGGTGGAGGACTTTCTCATCTGGGTATCCGAGCCAGCCTGCTGAAGTGATGTAGGCGGGATAGCTCCGTGGGGAGAATTAATCAGCGCCCCAAACTTTTGGGGTGGACGAGGGGGAACGGGGTTACCCAAGTTTTCGGACATTCGCTTCACGTTCAGCCTTGCCGACCTCTTTTTCCTTCAACCATTTCAAGGCTTCATCGGGTTTGATAACATCGGTGATGTATCGGAAAGTTGTCGAGCGGACTAAATCTTCCTATGAAACATCATCACCTCGTTATCTCACGGGTGCGCGGCGGAACCGGACGGACGCACGGGAGTCATATCCACGATGAGTTTCCACAGTGGTTTCGACCTTGATCTGGCGTACATATCCCAGATGGCATTTCCAACTGCACCGGTGGCGATGTGGATAACGCCCTTTTCCGGTCCGATCCTACCAACCACAAATCTGTCAATTGCTGAGACCGGGAGGTGGGGGGAGGGTAGTTTCTCACCAACGAAGTTGTGAGTCTGCGGTTAGGTGGGCCCATGTCTTGCCCATATCAGCAAAGAGGTCCTCAACCCTCTTGCCAACGACGCGATCTGCAACATTGTGAATCGCTTGGCAGACCTAGGTCGAAACGATGTTCCTGATCATCCCTGCGGAAGAGGAGCGGGTCCGAGCGTACAATGTCGTTGCCGCGTCCAATTGTGAACGTCATTCCGACACCCTTGAGGTCTGGAGAGGACGTCTCGAGGATAACATACGCTGATGAATAGTCACAATCGACGTTCCTATCGGTCCAAAAAAAACAAACGTTATGGGTCCAACCATCTGTATTTCGTAAATGGGGGTCCGACTCACATTGCATCCGTCCCATCTCCGGTCAAGGAGGTTGGGAAACGTACGTCGTGAGTTTCGTAGCCTGTGATGGTGATGTCCGACATGCTCAACTACTCCGAGTCCAGTTGGGCCAGTCGCTCTTCTCAGTTTTGCCCAGGTGACTCTGGTCGGGCCGGTCGGCCCGTCTCCAGGGACCGGGTATCTCCGTCGATGGGAGGGATCAACAAAGTCGTAGCGGTCTCGAACTCTGGTTTCTGGAGAACGGGGCCTGGCAACGCGCCCACCAATTGTTCCCGACAGTAAAATGACAGGATGGTCCTCCCAAATGCACCCGTGCTCATAGGGGAGCATAGCAACGATCAGGTATGGCGACTTTTGTTCGACAGGCGCGCGCTTGGTGCCACTGTCAATATTTCTGTAGGTCCAACTCTTGGTTGTGTGCGACAGTGTGTTGGTTTGTCGGTGGGCTCACTCTTGCATAGTGGGTGCACAACATGTCTCTGGAAGCATCGGCTATCATGTCAGAAGTCTCCCCGGAGAGTATATAGACCGCCCTGACCCTCCAGATATTTTTCCCCATCCCCTCGCCTCAGAGTCACTCAAGGCAAGTACAAGTCCTCCCCTCCTCTTTACTTCAAGTCTTCGAAATGTCTACCACTGTCCGGGTCGTCTCCGCCACCGTCTCCACTGAGACCTCCCCCAACACCATCAGAACCGTCGCTGGTTCCTGGGATCTCATCCCCACCACCGCTACTCCTGAGGCAGGATCTTCCACCATTATCTCCGGCACTCGTGTGTCCGTCGAGCTTCCTTCTTCGCCACCACAGGCTTCCACCCACGCCCCCCACCAATCTCTCCAGGGTGAAGTCGATCCATTCGACAACTTCTTCGGAGTTTCGCACTCCTCCCCTCGCTCCAGCCGCATCGCAGGCACCCGGGAATCGAGGCACGATGTCATTCCTCCTCCCTACCACCACGGTGAAGATCTTCCCGCCTACTCGACATGGGACGAGGAAGCCGGGTCAAAGGAACCGCCTACCCTCGCCATGTACATGTTCAAGTATGGCTTTTGTATGTCCTATCACTTTTTCACTTCTGTTGCGGCGACTTACGGGCTTTCTAATAGTGTTCCCCATTTTCTGGATCCTTGGATCTATCGTACTCTGCATCCCCCTCCGTGCGCCCGCCGATTGGGAGCCCTCAAAAACCGCTGAAGAGCGCGCCGAGCTGATTGCTCACATGCGCCGAACCGAGATGAAGTGGGCGAAGCGCTGCCTTATTGCCCTCGCATCCCTCATCGTTCTCATCATTATCATCGCTTTGGCCGTCTGGTCCGCGACACGATTCTAGTCCGACGCTCATAAGCAGTCGCCCCTTTTGTTATTTTTGTTCTCAACCACTCATCTCTTTCCTTTTCGCTCTGCCTTGGTCTTGGGAGTAGCTGAGCGCTCCCCCCGCCACAACACTCGCTCTTCGTCACTTGTTTTCCTCGCTGCTTTCGCTTTTTCTTCTTATCTCTTTGTCTTGGCGTCGCTGTTGGCAACCATGTACAGAATACAGAATGGCCTTCGTGTATCACTAGCTCTCGCCTATCCTATAACGAATTATAGATGCCTATTAAGGACACGAAATCACGGCGCGAACAAGTGTGGGGGGTCAATCACTCCCCGCTCGGGCAAGCCGTTGTAACCCGATGTCAGTGGGAAAGATCACAAGGGCAGCACGCTAGTGGTCCCAGGGCAATCGCCCTTGGTAAATTAGATCCCAGTCAGAGTCCCTCTCACCGCCACCTCGTCCGTTTCCTGAACCAAATTTCCACCAGGGTCGTGGTTCCGGTTTCCGGAGTCTGCCGTCTGGACACCACTCTAATAATTCTCTTAGCTCTTTAGCTGAAGCCCAGTAGGGATGAAACCTGAGGAACGGGTTGCGTGCGGTGCGTTTGGAGTCCAGAGTCGAGTGACACCCATATGCGTCTTTCGTATAGGGAAGATAGGCGTTAGTGAGCTGGACGCATCGTTGTCAGCGCAATTTGGCTCGAACCTAGGCAGTACGACGTACTTCTCCCTTTTTTGCCTCGTCCATGGCGTATTTTTGGTTGTTGTCGATGCCAATGTACTCGAGCTTACCCACCGGCCAACGGATGGCTTTTCCATGCAATTCCTCGAACCTTCGTTTCTTCATAGTGTAGCCGACAATCGTTATCCATGTGGGATACCTGCCTTGACACGATTCAGAATGGATTTTTGTGGTCGTCGCGCTTAGAGCAAACCTGTTACTTCGTGGAACCGGGCGATCGAGAAAAGGAGATTTTGGTACGAATCTAGCGCGTAATCTTCGGTTGTTGCTCGACGGAAGAGGCGAGTAGACGAATACGCCGAAGGGAGGACCTTGGTCGCCAGAGCGAGGCGGAAGTACGATTGGGCCTCCGTGTAGGTAGATCCTGGGCGTGTCTGTCCACTGCGTGGGGATATGGTTAGTTGCCCATAAGTCCACCTGATAGCCGGAAAGAGGCAATTACCCGCTGAATACCAAGAGTGATCTTTCGTCCTCAAGCGCAAGTTCGGCTCTGGTTGCTGGTGAGGTCGGCTTGATCGCTTCGCAGGGCAAACAGCGTTGACTCACCCTACAGCAATTGACTCCCAAAATAGATGAGTCTTTCCAGAACCCTTTTGGTAGGATTCCAGTATCCACTCTGAATCTTGAGTTCGTTTGTCGGGGTCAAACCCTTTCCAAATCGCGTGTCCTGGGACGATGATGAGGTGATCCAGTGGTTCGGTCCAGGATCCTCTAATCACGTTTTGGGACTCGTCGTTCTCATCGGATAACTGGTATGTAGTTCCGAGAGGGTTGTCGGATGGAGCGGGATTGTCGAGGTAATGGAAAACGTTGAGTAACAAGGAGACCGCGGTGATCGAGGACAAGATGATGACACCAAGGTTTGTGAACCTGGACCTTGTGAGGAGGGGGAGGAGCAGGTTCCTGAAGGTCGACCGGCGTGGGTGGGAATATATCGTCCTATGCCGGCGGGACAGAACGGGGGAGGGAAGCATTTGGCTACTGCCCAACGGAGGCGGTCAGCCTGAGGTTCGCATCTCAGAGGTTACGGCAAATAAACGCAAACAACTGCGGGCCGGCGACCCTGGACTTATCCCCGAAGTTGCTCGCTTCCGTCAGTGAAAGGGTTTTAATACCCGTCGGGCGCCGTAGCGAAGTGAAGTGAAGGATCAGGGGGCTGCGCTGGTAAGCGTACGTACTAGTTCCATCTTGCAGGGGTCGGACGCCACGCTACATCTGCGTATGTATGATTCTTTAGTCGAAACGATTGTAGGTAACTCTCGTGGCTGCCTGGCTGTGTCCTCGCCATCTCCCCTAAAAAGGTTGACGTGTACCATTCGGGTCGTCCAGGACTTGCCTACCCTCTGCCAAGCCGACGAGATCCGTCGAGGTTAGACGATGCGGCGCCAAAGTATTTGCCCTTGTTTGGCAAAGCCTTCGTTACATAAGATCATGATCTGCAGGCAAGCGCATATTGGAGGCTTGAAGCAACGCGGTGCCCGCCACAGTGGACAAGGGCTGGCAAAGTAGCCAAGAGGACTTTAATGATCTCGTTCCCTTTACGGCACACTTAGGTTTAGGGGCAACATGTCACGGCGTTTCGGACATTCCCCATCATCTTTAACTTACACGCGCCGTGGAAAGCAGCGTGGCCGTTGCTTCCCACGGGTTCTTATGGCAAACAATCTGCCGGTTACCCTCTCCTCCTCTCTTTTTTGCTGGGTAGAGTCCAGGTGTGCGAGCGGGGCAATCACCCGAAGTATCAGTGCGGTGCGTGTGAGGCGGGTATCGATCAACTTCGTGCTCTTTGCGCTCCAAACCGGTATCTAAGCGATCTGTGAAGGTGTGACGGATACCGTGACAGTTGGTCACCCCTCCCCGCCAAAAGTTGTGTCTCCACAATTTCCTGGACAGCCCCGCCTGTCGCCCGTTCGTTCTCCTTCCCCTCCGCCCCCCCTCCTCCTCACCGGGCTCGTCGCCGTCGCACAGAGCAGTCCGTGAGCCATCCATTGCTCTGCTCAAGTGTAGATGGGAAAATCCACAGCCATGCCGGCCCCGTCACTCCCTTCCCAGTCACTCGCTGGCGACCGCGATTCAACCGAGTCTCAGAGCTATTCCCCTCTCTACCCAGACAGCCCAGGTTCAATACCTCCCCCTAACCCCCTACAATCCCCCGGCAATCCTCGCCAACGGGCTCATTCGAATGGACAGGATGCCCCACTCCTCCCTTCTCAGTCCCGATCCGCCTCAACCTCATTCACCTCCTCACCCCTCAACCCCAATACCTTTTCCAACCGCTCACGTCCTAATTCCTCACTCAGCGCATTCAATCGTCTCGCCTCAGAGGATGCCGCGACCCTTTCCAACACCCAACCCGGTCAGAGAGGCTCGATGATCCTTTATCGTCTCGCGGCCACTGACGACATGGGCGCCCTCCTTCCTCCCCGAAATACCTGGAATATCAGGAATTCTATGGCATCCACATCCGATCAATCTGTGTTTTCCCTCTCCTCGGACTCAAAGTATCCTTCAGGCGTTTTTGCCCACTCACGGGGGCTAGTCCCTTATGCGTACGATCCTGATACTGACAATGTCAACGAAGAGGACGATTACCTCCACGAGCCCGACCTCAAGGACAAGAACGAGGGTGTGAGCATTTGGAGTGGCAGGGGTTGGTTAAACATTGGAGCTCTCGCCATCCTGATTGGAGCCCTCCTCTCCCTCTTCATCTGCTATCCCGTCATAAGCTACTATCAACAGAACGCTCGGAGGCAGCGCCTCTCTGGCAACACACGCGTAAACGGTTCTACCGAGGGTATACGCCAACCAGGGGAGAACTTCAAGATACCTAGCTTGGTTGACGAGGATACCCCTGATGGTGTCAAGACACGGACCGGAATGGATGGAGAGGAATACGTTCTAGTCTTCTCGGACGAGTTTAACACCGATGGTCGCTCTTTCTACCCTGGCGACGACCCCTACTGGGAAGCTGTAAACCTGTGGTACTGGGCCACCCGAGACCAGGAATGGTATGACCCTGGGCAGATCACCACCCGAGGTGGCGCTCTTCGAATCAGGATGGAGAACAAGGAGACAAACGGACTTCAATACAAGAGTGGCATGCTGCAAAGTTGGAATAAGTTCTGCTTCAGCAGCGGGTACTTCGAGGTCTCCGTCACTTTCCCTGGTCCCAATGCCAACACCCAAGGCTATGTGCGATATTTTGCCCTCACGAGTTTCCCTGTTTCCCTGTTCCTGATCATATTACGTAGTGGCCTGGTGTTTGGACTATGGGAAACCTTGGGCGTCCTGGTTACGGTGCCACCACCGAAGGAATGTGGCCATACTCGTAGGTCGTTCATCGTCCGACTCCGTTCCTCGATTGTTAATTTCCTTCGAGGTACAATGAGTGCGACGTCGGGACCTTCCCCAACCAGACTCTGCCTGATCACTCCGGTCCTCCCGCTGCCCTGCGGACGGAGATGGGACGTTCACAATACAACTACGAGCTGTCATGGCTCCCCGGACAACGGTTATCGTGCGTTCATCATCCCACCCTGTCGGAAGCTTCACGTTACTGACATTCCTGCTAGGTCTTGTACCTGTCCCGGAGAGGATCACCCTGGTCCATCCCCCAACAAAGGTCGAGGTGCCCCCGAAATTGATGTGTTTGAAGCTGAAAGAAACAAGACGGGTGGGATCGGCGGGATCGTCTCACAATCCGCCCAATTTGCTCCATTTACGCACGACTACCTCTTCGACGACTCCACCCCCGACAGGCACACGATCTACAACCCGGAGATTACCGTCCGAAACACCTACAGGGGTTCGGCTGTGTGCGCGACTTTCCCTTTCCGTCTTGGGTTCCTTTAGCTGATCCTGTAGACTATAGGCAACAATCCGTGTCGTCTCTGACCAATGTCCCAGACAATATGTTCGAGGGTTCGGGGCAAGTTTTCACCAAGTTCGGTTTCGAGTACCGGGCGGAACCGTCTGCACCTGAAAAGGGGTTTATTACATGGATGGTCAATGGAAATCCATCCCATCGGGTCGGTGCGGACGCCATGGGGCCGGATCAGGGTCCGGACGGTAGCGGTGTTGGACGCCGTATCATTCCTGAGGAACCCATGGTATGTTCCGGGAGCAGCCCACCCCTCGCGTTCGCTCATTGTGCCTTCTAGTCGTTGGTCCTCAACTTGGGCATGTCCCCGGGCTGGCAAAACATCGACCTCTCCACTATGTCATTTCCCACGGAAATGCTGATCGACTACGTTCGAATATACCAGAGGAAGGGGCATGAGAACATTGGGTGCAGTCCAGACGACTACCCGACCGAGGAGTACATCAATAACCATCTGCCTGCCTACACGAGTGAGCCTGAGCTCGTGTCCACCCGCCACCAGCTTTTGACTTGATACCAACAGATCCCAATCTGACGTCGTGGAGAGATGGCGTAGAAGGAGGTGCCGGATATTCGTGGCCGCGTAACGGACTAGTGAGTGTCCCCTACCTTTCCCGTACTGGCCCTAACGCAGGACCCTTGTTACAGTATCATGGAGGCTGTTGACGCGATACGGACTTGCTCAGGCTTATAACCCCCGTCCACATTCCTTATATTTTTTTTCTTGCTCACTACGGACTTATTTTCTATCGATCGCGTGCCCTCTCCACTCATGCTGCGAAGACTACGTCGCATGACCAGGGGACGCGGAACTTTTCCGGAGGTGTAATGGACACGTTATTCCATGTTTCTCATCTCCATCCATTTCTTCAGCTTTCTCCCCACCACATCCGCCATATAACCCTCTCCATCCGGCATCGCGATTCATCGTGTACTTTATGATCATTACCCTTAACGCCCGATCACACCATTTTCTTGGGCTTATTCCTCACTCTCCAAGGGTTCTCTTCTCTTTTCGACTCTCCATCGCATCCCCCGCTTATTCCCCACGACGCGTGGCACGACAACTCATTATTAGTTCCCGCTTCGCAACCCCCAGTGGTTCGGACTATTTCCGTTTCCGGTTTCACAACTCGCTCCCTTCTTTCCTTCTCACGTGCGCATTCCCCTCGCATCCCTCACCATAATGGTATTGGTATGCACATCATCCATCTACTCGTCTTCATGGATCCGTTGACTTGGTTTGGTTTGAGGCCACCTCTGGGGGGATCGTGGATTGTACCGTCCGCGTGGACCGAGTGGGGGCCATTGGCGTTGTTCTCTTTGGTGGAGAAGATGGGCATCTGTTCGTATAATAATAGATAGAGTATAACGAAAGGGAAAATAATAGCTTAGAATCCAATCCCTGGTGTGCAGCGGTGACCCATGTTCTCTCGTGGCATTCGGATCTCGTTCCATCACGGACGGCGCACTTCCGATCGCTTTTGCACTTTGTGCGGTGACCGCACCAACCGCGAACAATCATCACCCCAGTCGATGCCTTGCGTCAGTGGTAGGTAAGCACATGGACCTGCGAACCTCTCGGGGCTCAGCATATACGGCTGGGGTACGGCTGGAGAAACGATCAGATGTTGGCTGGCGGCGTCGCAGACAAAGCTCCACACCGGCGCCCGTGTAGAATTGTCTCAGTGATGGCATTGACTTCCTGGCTTCCTTCTTCCTCAACTGCAAACACGAGACTACCATTCACTGAGGTCTCGTGCACACCTTACATCGTCTCTGTACCGCCGCTCTTCGCCCTGAAACGGTGCTTTGGCGCGTTATGTTGACCTATGGACAGTATCTCGCTTTCGCGCTACGAGGTAACCTGGGCGGGTTTACTGGATTTAGGCTCTGAGATCTTAGGAGACTAGGTTTGCAACTCTCCGTGTTTTCCGCTCCTGGGTCAGACACGCCATTCGTAATCCTTCCGGATGCATCCCGAACCAGGGTACTTCGGCTTGCCTTGCTTCTCCGCGGGCATATCCCTTCTTCATTGCTTG